>Ga0302201_10000125_pt1 | contig 64348 bp, 54 predicted proteins | sample II_Bog_N3_2_FD_194586 | JGI IMG/M metagenome (GOLD analysis project Ga0302201, IMG submission 194586) | Peat permafrost microbial communities from Stordalen Mire near Abisko, Sweden - II_Bog_N3_2 | ecosystem: Environmental > Terrestrial > Soil > Wetlands > Peat | place: Sweden: Abisko... | reverse complement strand
CAATGGTTTGCAGTGTGCTGTCTTTGAGGTGCGAGTATTCGGCGTAGACCGAGGCATTCCACGCTCCACCCGATGCCGTCACCATCCCGGTGATCAGGTAGGGAAAAATCCCCGGAAGAATAAGTTTCGTCCAGCGCTGCCAGCGCGTGAAGTGAAACAGCGACGACACCTCGCGCAAGTCCGACGGGATGGACATAGCTCCAGCGATGACGTTGAACAGGATGTACCACTGCGTGCCCAGCAGCATCAGCGCGATGGAGCCGATGCCGAGTCCGCCGCCGATCTTGACCAGGCCGATGAGAATGATAGGGAAGAATGCGGTGGCGGGGATGGAAGCCAGTACCTGGGCGGTGGGCTGGACAATGCGGGACAGACGCGGATTGAGGCCGATGGCGACGCCAACGGGCACTGTCCACACAGCGGAGATGAGCAGGGCCGCATTGACACGCAGGAAGGTGGCGGCAGCGCCTTCAAGCAGCAGCTTCAGGTCCGGCCAGTTAACCGTCTTGAGCATGATGACGGCCTGCAACGCTCCCCAACCGACAATCCCGATGGCAGCGACGGCCAGCGCATAAAGCGCGAAGGAGGGACGGTTGGATCTTTCCTCGTCGACAGGGTGGACCACTCGGCACTCCGGGGTGCGGGAAAGCCGGCGATAAATCGGCTCTTCAATGCTCGACCAGCAACGGCTGGGCAGCGAGCTGAGCAAGTTGGAACGCCGCAGAAGTGCGAGAATCGGCGAACTGACGCGATCCGCGGACTCGACCTGCTCGAATTTGAACTTGTCGCTCCAGGCAATCAACGGGCGCCAGACAAGCTGATCGGTGGCGACGACGATCAGGATCACGCTGCCGATGCCGAACATCAGCGCCTTGTAGTCGCCGGAGTTGGTGGCCACTTGCAGGTAGCTGCCAATCCCAGGCAGTTGGTAGGTGTAATTGGCGAAGGGGGAGATTTCGCAAGCGATAAGGGCGAACCACCCTCCGGCGACGGAGACGATGGAGTTCCACACAAGTCCGATTGTGGCGTAAGGCATCTCAAGCTGCCAGAACCGCTGCCACCCGGAGTAACGGTAGATGCGCGAGGCCTCAATCATTTCGCGGGGGATGGACTTGAGCGAGGAATAGAAACTGAAGGCCAGGTTCCACACTTGTCCCGTAAAAATCAGCAAAATAACTGCCATCTCGATTCCCAACTGGTGGCCGGGAACCAGCGCGACCATGAAGAGGACGACTGGAGGCAGGAAGCTGAGGACCGGGATCGATTGCAGGATGTCGAGTACGGCGACCATCCAGGGTTCGATTCGTGGATTGTAGGCGGCGATATAGCCATAGGCAATGGCGAAGATGAGGCTGAGCAGGTAGGCGATTCCGATGCGGACAATGGAGTAGAAGGCGTAGACGGGCAGAGCGCCGATGGAGTGAGAGATTTCAACGATTGGCGCGGGCTTGCTGAGCCAATACCTGCCGGTGCTGACGACGGCGAAGAAGATTGCGAGGCCACAGGCGGCAACGCTCAGGTCAATTAGGAATGGCCAGGTGCGGGTGGTGACGGCCGTTCTCGCGAGGGGGTGCTGAAGATTCACTCGCTATCCTCACTGTCGTCAATCTCTTCTTCGGGCACGTCAGGCAATACAAAGCGGCGGCGTCCCGCGTCAAAGTCGAACAGTTCGGCGTAACGTCCCCAGGCGACCGCTGTTTCCATCTGGCGGAGGCATTCCTCTTCACTGAATTGCTCGTCGAGCATGTCCAGGAAGAAGTCTTCCGGAACGGTGTGGTCGCTCTTCGACTCGAGTGCGCGCCTGATCTGACGCAGCAGCAGCACGTGCCCCACGGCGGCGTCTCGGAACAGTTCTTTCTGGCGCAGGATCTCGGAGTTGGCGAACTCCGCGCCGCTCGGCGTAATCGCCGCGTCGCCTTCCTCAATCTTCAGGAAGCCGAGAAGTTGGGCCGCATCCACGATCGGCAGAAGGTCGTCGATCTCGAAGGCCAGGTCGTTGGCCAGGCGGTAAATGTCGTCGCGCCCGCCCTTGTCCAGCAGCAACTCCAGCAAGCCAGCCATGCCGCCGGGACGCGCGTGGGGCAGCATCTGGTAGTGCATCTGGCGCTGATCGCGTACTTTGGGTTCGGGATGTTGATGACCGGGCACGTCGGTGGGAGCCGTATCGGGCTTGGTAAGCACCTTGTAGATGTAGTCCACCAAGTTGGTGAATGGCTCGGATTTGCGATCGCGAGGCTGCGCCAACTGCACCTTGAAGTCGGTGCGGATGTGCCCAGGGTTGCGTCCCAGAACAATAATGCGATCAGCCAGCAGCACTGCCTCTTCAATGTTGTGGGTCACGATAAAAACGGCCTTGGTCGGCATGGTCTTGTTGGCCCATAGCTCAAGAAGTTCGCTGCGCAAGTTTTCCGCCGTCAAAACGTCCAGCGCGCTGAAAGGCTCATCCATGAACAGCACTTCGGGTTCCACCACAAGGGCGCGGGCAAACCCTACCCGCTGCTTCATTCCCCCTGACAGTTCCTTGGGATATGCGCCTTCAAACCCGTCGAGTCCAACCGTGTCCAGCATCTTCATGCTGCGCTCGCGTCGCTCCTCCGGGCTCACGCCGCGTGCCTGTAGCGGTGCTTCCACATTTTCAAGAACCGTAAGCCACGGAAATAGCGCGAAACTCTGGAAGACGATCGAGACGTTGATCTCGGACTCCGCAATCGGCTTCTCGTGCCAGTAGACCTGTCCGGCCGAAGGGGTGGAAAGTCCCGTCAACATACGCAACATGGTTGACTTGCCGGAACCGGACGGACCGAGCAATGCCAGAATCTCTCCTGGCACAATCGACAGGTCGGTGGACGAAATAACCTGGATACGGTTTTCGCTGGGCTGTGCATAATACTTTTCAATGTGCTCGGCGCGTATGATCGCTTCGACAGTTGGAACTGGGGCCGGAGCTTGGCCCGGTGTGGGGATGACCGCTTCCTGCATGCGAGATTCTCCGGTTGGGGTCCGCTTGGGGAGAGCTGCGGCCGGTTATTGTTTCAAGTGTAGGATTCGCTGATTGCGGCCAGATGAATTCGTGCTGGCTGCAACCTGCGGGGGTCATCGGAAAGCGAACGGCAATCATCTCGCCACACCTGGGTTCGCCCCTTGAACGCAGGTGCGGAAGTGTCCGAACCGAGCGTATCATTTCAGCAATGCGGAGCGCCAGAAGGCCGCGGCGGTCATTTGAGTCTTTGTTAAGAGCCGCCAAGTCTCGTACACTATGCTTGCGGACGAAGTGCAAGCGTGGTCCAGCAAAGATACTTCCCTGAGAGTATGCCAGAAAAAAACGCCAAACCCAAAGTACTGGTTGCCGACGACGAACGCGTGATCGCCGACACGCTGGCCATGATCCTCAACCAAAGCGGATTCCAAGCCCGCGCCGCTTATTCCGGCGAAGGGGCACTTGAGCTAGCATCCACTTTTGAGCCCGACATGCTCATTTCCGACGTCATCATGGACGATCTGAATGGAATCGACGCGGCAATCCGGATCAGGGAGCTACTGCCGCGGATCAAGATTCTGCTCTTTTCCGGGCAGGCCGCAACCGCCGATTTGCTCGAGAAGGCGCGCGCCCAGGGCTATGAATTTGAGATCCTGGCCAAACCGGTTCACCCCCAGGACCTGTTGAACAAACTGCGCGGGTAACCGCACACCCGTCCCCGGGGTGCCAGATTCATCTCTAGTGCTCCGTGCCCCATCCATTCGCTTAACTGGGGTCCCCGGCGTCAGCTCTTTGTCGCAGGGGTGGTCAGGCGAATGGGTGGGAAAGCACAAACCTCAACGAACGAAATCAAGCAGCGAGAGACCTACAGTTCGTGGCGCCCTTCCATGGCCCGCGCCATCGTCACCTCATCGGCATATTCAATGTCGCTTCCGGCAGGTACGCCCGTTGCAATCCGCGTAATCTTCACCGAGGGCTTGCGCAACGCCGTTGCCAGCCAATTCGCCGTAGCCTCGCCTTCCAGGGTGGGGCTGGTTGCCAGAATCACCTCATCCACCTCGCCACGCTCCACGCGCGCTATCAGAGTTCGTGTCCGCAACTGGTCAGGACCCACTCCGTGTAATGGCGATAGCGTCCCATGCAAGACGTGGTAGACCCCTTGGTAGCCGCCTTGCGATCCTCTGGCGCGCTCTACGGCGGCAATGCTGGTGGGCTCCTCAACCACACAGACAAGGCGCTGGTTGCGGGTTGGACTGGCGCAGTATGCGCAGGGATCCACGTCGGTAACGTTGTTGCAGATGGAGCAAAGGCGCAGGCTGGCCTTGAGTCCGCGCACCGCATCGGCCAGAGCCTCCGCATCGTCGTCTGTCGAGCGCAGAATGTGAAACGCGAAACGCTGGGCGCTTTTCGAGCCAACACCCGGCAACTTCTTCAACTCTTCAATCAGCCGGGCCATGGGCTCGGCATAGCGTGACACGATTCCCGCCTCCTAAATCGTCCGATAGACGATTCCGGTAAAGATATCTCCATTCATAAACCCTTTGCCCCAAACACCATCAAAGTCCGCCGTGGGCTTCTTCGCCACCGCTTCCTGCTCGCTGGCTCCAGCGGCTTTCAGAGCTGCTACCTTATCCCGGACGCTTGCCAGCATGTCGCGGCACTTTTGCAGATCCGGCTTCGCTCCCAGCGGCCCGTGGCCCGGGATGATCTTGGTGCCATTATCCGCGACAGCCAGCGCTTTGTCCGAAGCGGAAATCATCCCGCCAATCTTCCCGCCCGTGGCTTCGTCAATAAAGGGGTACACGCCGTTGAACCAGATATCGCCAACGTGCAAAACATTCGCACTGTGGAAGTGAATATAGATGTCTGTATCGGTATGCGCCGGGTCGAAATGCACCAGATCGAGCGAGTCGCCATTGTGCCAGGCGTGCATGGCGTCATCGAACGTGATCGAAGGCAGAGCCGCGGCAGGAGAAGCAGGCATCACCAGGTGAAAAAATGTAATAGCCTGCGGAGTGGACATCCGTTCACGGGTCTTGCGGTGAGCAATAAGCTGGAAGCCGGCAGCGTGCAAGGCCTCGTTGCCATCTGTGTGGTCGTAATGCCAATGGGTGTTGATCACTGCATCGGGAGCGTCGTGGCTCACTTGAGCGATAGCCTCACGAATCTTCGGCACCGCTGTTACAAAGCTCGAATCGACCAGAATGTTGCCCTCCGGTCCAGTCTGCAGGGCCATGTTCCCGCCCACGTTATTCATCAGCAGGTACACATTGTCGTAGAGTTTGGTCGTCGTCATCGGCGCATTCCGCGCCGCGGCGCGTCCCTGCACAACCCGGTCCGGCAGCGCCGTAACCTGGCCATGCATCCACCGCGGCATCATGGCTGCTGCCCCAGCCGCCACGCCCAGATGCAGAAAACCCCTGCGATTCAAGCCATCAACCATCGCCTCGTACCCTCCACACGATTGTGACTTTTTGATTCATTTGATAAATGTGGGTGCCCCTGGTCCCTCGCTTTTGGGGACCAGGGAGAACGATCGTCAATCCGCCGCCATCCAACTTACCCAAGCCCAGGCAGATTCAGCCCGCCAAGCATCCCCTGCACACTTGCCTGAATCGCCTCATCCGCCCTCCGTCCAGCCTCGTTAACAGCCCCCACAACCAGGTCTTCCAGCATCTCCACGTCGGCCTGGCTGCCGCCAAGGCTCACCACAGCCGCGGGATCGATGCGCAGCTTCAACAGTTGCTTCTTCCCGTTCATGGTCACGGTTACCGCGCCCCCGCCGCTGGTTCCCTCCACAATTGTTTGGCTTAGCTTGCGCTGGACTTCCTCTTGCATCTGGTTGGCCTGCGAAAGCATCTCCTTGATTTTCAGTGGGTTGAACATGTTGTTTTTCCTCGTTCAAGCAAAGTTTACGGTTTGCGCAGATCCACGACGCTGCGCACTTCGGCCTTGAAAATATCTCGTGCCCGCTGCACCAACGGATTGGCAAGTGCGGCTTCCTGAATGCTTCCGGCCTGAGGTACAGCAACAGCAGCCACCGTGGTATGCGTTCCCGCTGCCCCATCGCCTGTAACCACCATGAACCGGGTAGGCGCGCCCAGTCGCTGCAACTCTTGCCGGATAATCTTCTCCGCCGCTGCATTTACCGTCAACGCAAGCATCTTCTTGCCAATCCCGGGTATTTCAATGCGCAGGCTCGATCCGTCGAGCGTCCATGCTGCCGAGCCCAGCAACTGAGCTGCCGAATTGTGACCGCCTTCGACCATCGCCGATCCAATTGCGTGGCGCAGAGATTCCAGGCTGGGAGCGCCGCTTAGTATGGAAGGGGCCTCCGAAGCTCTCGCCGAAGCGGCTTCCTCCACCGCGCCCTTTCCAGATCCGGTGCCAACGGTTCCGCCAGCAGCGAAAGGCGATCCTCCCATTACCGGGCTGTCGCTCGCCGTAACCGCGATTTCCGGCGCCGGCGAAGCCGCGGGCCGCACAAGTTCCGCCACCAATCCGGCAGCAGCGCTCTGGTTCACCGCCGGCCCTGAACTCCAGCCGCCGCTGCCAGCCCCAAACGGAGAAACAGCAGCAGCCATTGTCCCCAATCCAGAAGCAGCCGCCGCGCGCGCCGAACCCGGAGCCTGACTAGAAGTCGAACCGGGCACAGAACGAACTCCCGAAGCCCCGCCGGCTATTCGAAATCCGCCCCCGCCAGCAACGCCGCTCAGCAGTTCTTCCAGCGGCAGCAGCCGTTGCGCATGGATCAGCTTCAGCAGCCCCAACTCCAAATGAAAGCGCTGCTCCTGCCGGTAGTTCAGGTCGTCGAAGGTGCGCAGAACAATCTGCAAATTCCGCGTCAGCTCCTCTTCGGTAAACAGCAGCGCTGTGCGCGCAGCGCGAGCCCGCTCGTCGCCCGATATTTGCAACAACTCAGTTTGTTCGCCGCCCAGCTTGCTCATCAGCGCGTTCCGCAGGTAGCGAACCATCTGCCGTGCCAGCGACGAAGGACTGTGCCCAGCGTTGACGAGCAGATTCAGTTGTTCCATCAATTCCGCGCTCTGCCCCGCGGCAACGGCCTCCAGCAGCCGCTCGAACACAGCATTGGGTACCGATCCCATCAGCTCGCGAATCTGCGCCGCGCTAAGCACCGGCCGCCCCGCCGCAACCGGCGCGGAAGCAATGGCTTGGTCCATAATCGACAGCGCGTCGCGCATCGACCCATCGCCGGCTTCGGCCAGCAGCGCCAGCGCGTCGTCCTCGGCCCCCACCTCCTCCTTATCCGCAATCATCTTTAACTGCGCCAGAATGTCGTCGAACTTCACCGCATGAAAGCTGAAGTGCTGGCACCGCGAGCGAATCGTCTGCGGAATGTCCTCCGGCTGTGTCGTCGCCATCATGAAGATCACGTGTGCCGGAGGCTCTTCGAGCGTCTTCAGCAGGGCATTGAAAGCCGCATCGGTGATCTGGTGCGCCTCATCCAGGATGTAAATCTTGTATCGGTCGCGCGATGGAGCGTACCGTGCGGCATCCCGCAGTTCGCGAATCTCATCAATCCCTCGGTTGGTGGCCGCGTCAATCTCAATCACATCCACCGCGTTGCCCTGGCGAATCTCCGTGCAGGAGTCGCACACGCCGCAAGGTTCCGGCGAAGGCCTGTCTGCACTCCCAATCTCAGTCCGGCAATTCAGCGCCTGCGCCACAATCCGCGCGATGGTGGTTTTGCCGATACCGCGATGCCCCGAGAAAATGTACCCATGCGCAATTCGGTTCTGGGCAAGCGCATTCATCAGCGTACGCGTAACGTGATCCTGGCCGGCCACGTCGGCAAAGCGCTGCGGACGATATTTCCTGGCCAGAACCTGATAACCCATTGCGAGACCCGCTCCTCGGCGGCCTGCCCAATTTCAGCAGAGCCTGGAAGCGATTGTATCGTTCCGGGCTAGGCATCGACGGGGTGGAAAACCGCGAGCTTGACGATCAGCCGGGTGCCCCAGGTCTCGATTCTGAGACCTGGGAGACCTCAACCCTCGACCATCCACCTTAACCGGGGTTAGCTTTCATCCGTCTCAGACCGAAGTCGACAAAGCCGCCAACCGTCGCTCCAGAAACCGGCTAACCGCCGCGTCGCGCTCCAGCCCAATCGCAATCTCATACGCCTTACGAGCCTCCGCGATCGCTCCACTCCGGCTCAGCAGTTCGGCCCGCGCCGCCCAATACGGCTGGTATTCGGCCAGCCGAACATCCCCACCAGCTTCCGGCATCGCATCCAGCCCGGCTTGCGCCCCAAACACCTCCGCAATCGCCAAAGCGCGATTGATGGCCACCACTGGCGAGCCGGCCAGCGCAAACAGCCCATCGTAAAGCTCCACCACATCGACCCAATTCGCGCGCCCCGTCCGGCGCCGATCCAGATGCGCCGACTGCACCGCCGCCTCCAACTGAAATCGTCCAATCGAGCGCAGCGCGCCGGCACGCCGCAACAGTGCCTCAGCCTCACCAATCTGCTGCCCATCCCACAATGCCGTATCCTGCTCCGCTAGCGGCACAAACTCCCCGTCCGCGCTTCGCCTGGCGCGCCGCCGCGCATCCGCATACAGCAGAAGTGCAAGCAGCCCAAGCGCCTCGGCCTGCTTCGGCAACAATCCGGCCACCAGCCTGGCCAGAAAAATCGCCTCCTGCGTAAGATCGCGCCGCGCCGCATCCACGCCGCCCGGGTCGGTCCAGCCTTCGGTGAACGCCGCATAAATCGCGTCGAGTATGGCGTCAAGCCGAGCCGGAAGCTCCGTCCGTTCCGGAACCCGAAACGGAATAGCGCTCTGGCGAATCTTGAACTTCGCGCGGACCAGCCTTTTCCCCATCGCTGCCGGAGACATCAGGAACGCGGAGGCGATTCTAGCCGCATCCAGCCCCAGCACCGCCTGCAAAATCAGCGGCGCGCGAATTCCCGCATCAATGGCCGGGTGCGCGCACGCAAACATCATCGCCAGCCGTTCGTCAGGAATTTCAGCCTCCAGCGGAGCCGATTGCAGAATCTCGGCGGCGGATTCGAGTTCGTCCGAGGCAAGCTCGTAGCGGCGTTGTCCGCGCATCGTGTCGATGCTCTTGCGCCGCGCCACAGTCAGCAGCCACGCTTCAGGATTCTCTGGGCACCCCTTCACCGGCCAATCTTTCAGCGCAGCGGCAAACGCTTCAGACAAAGCATCTTCAGCTGCCGCGACATCTCTGGTGCGCACAGCAAGAAAGGCGACGAGCTTGCCATAGCTTTCCCGCGCAACCGCGTTCGCCATCCGCTGCGCTTGCTCGCCGCCTTCGCTTGGGTTTATCGGTTCAGGCACGATGGCCTGCCGCTAGGACATGGCCCAAATCGGCCGCACTTCGATAATGCCGTGACTGGCGCCGGGGCACCGGGCCGCCCAGGACAGAGCCGCATCCAGATCGGGGACATCGATCAGGAAATATCCGCCAAGCTGCTCCTTCGAGTCCGCAAAGGGCCCGTCGAGCACCTGCGTCTTGCCGTCCACAACTCGTACCGTGGTGGCAGTGGCTACGGGCTGAAGCCGGTTCGAGCCCTTCATGGCGTCTGCTTCAATCAATGCCTGGCTATAGGCCATGTAAGCCGCCATTCCCTGTTGTTGTTGCTCTGGCGTCATGCTGGAAAAGCCAGCTTCATCGGCGTGCAGCAGCAGTAGGTATTGCATTTTTGAACCTCCGTAGTGTGGGTGATGTGCGGCCAACAAGGTCCGCCACTACAATGACGCCCGGTTACCCGCCATTTGGACACCCTGTTCGCAGAAAATCAGAAAATAATTTTCTCTTCAACCGGCATCCAGGTTGAAGCTGATGTCATTCAGCCAATCCGCGATCAGGTCCTCGTCGCCAGGGTCAAGCACATACGCATCGTTCACCAGCAGAATCGTGGCCCAGTACACCAGATCCCGTTCGGAGATTAGTCCCAGCCGCTTCCGTTCCAGGGCGTTTGAAATATGCGTTCGCGCAATCACAATCCCCGGTTCCGGCATGCGAAAATGACCGGCTGCGGTCCGCCGCCAGTTTAAGCCGTTCTCGGTTTGCATCCTCGGTTCGAACTCGATCTCAAACACGCCGGCCAGCGAGCCAAGCAACTCTGGAACCCCCGCTTCAAACGAAGCAAACCGCCGCAACACGTCAAGTTGCTCCTCGGTCAGGCGCGGAAGTTTGGCTTCTTGCGTCATGCTGCCTCGGGCCGGGGCGCCTTCTTCGCGCCCGTCTTCCTCTTGCCGCGCTTTTTTCTCGCGGCCTTCCTGGCTTTCAAAGCGGCTTTCTTTGCTGCCGCCTTGCGCTTGCGAATCTCGTCCTTCGAGTACATGCTGCCGCGGCATTTTGGCGCGCCGCAGTTGCAGATGGCCTCGTCGTCGCCGCCGTCGTAGAGGCAGTAGTCGAAGGTCAATTCGTCGCCCGCGGCAATCTTCCTGATTGCAGTGATCCAAATCCTTTCATCCACTTCGCTGGTCTCGCAGTTGGCGTCGCAGCTATGGTTGATAAACATCGCCGCGCAGTGGCCATCGATCACGATCTCGCCGGCCCCGAGTCCAAACAGGTAGGTTACGATCGAGTCCTCGTAGAGCGTATCGGCCTCCTCCTTACTGATCCGGCGGCCTGTGTACTCCGCGAGTCGCTCGCCCTTGCGCAGAGCGGTGGTGGTGTAGCAGCCGGCAGCGTGGATGGCGGAGGAGCGGATGATTAGTCCCATGCGAATATGCGATGCTTTCTTTGGTACGGATTCTGGCGTCCCCAGGGAGCGCCGTATGGACCGCATCGTACCATTAAAGGGGCCACCAAAGTATTGCCAATCACGCGAAGGGAAGAGAACGTGAAGTCCAGTTTTGCCATTGCGCTGCTTTTGGCGTGCTGCCTGGCAGCCGTCCCACGGTTGCATGCCCAGACCCCTGCGAATGGAACCGGATCGGGCCAGACCAATCCCTCCGCAAATAGCCAAAGCCCCGCCAACACCAAGCCTCAAACCCCGCCCAGGCCCGATATCGATTCCTTTCCCACGGATACCAGCTCGGTTCCATTATTGCCCTCAAATTCCACCCCAGCCTCGCCTGATCGGACCTTCGGCGGACAGGGCGACGAATCGAGCTTGCCTCGCATCCCGCTTCCATCCGTTGACACCGACCCCGCCCGCAGCCCCGACGATCCAGCCGGAACCTCTGACAGTGGAGAGGACTCGAGTTCCAGCTCCAGCCTCGTCGGCCTGGACCGGCTGCCCAAACCCGATGACGAGGAACCCGGCAAAAAGAGAAGGCTTACCGTCGATGGGCCGGTCCATCCTGAAACCGCGAAAGAGGACTTAAACGTAGGAAGCTACTATCTCGAAATCAAGAACTGGAAAGCAGCCATGTCGCGCTTTCAATCGGCCATGGTGCTCGACCCGGAGAATCCTGAAGTCTACTGGGGACTGGCTGAGACCGAGCGGCATCTGGGCAACTTCGCTGAAGCTCGCACCCATTATCGGCAGGTCCTGGACTACGATCCCGACGGGCCGCATGGCAAGCCGGCGCGCAAGGCATTGAAAGATCCGGAGATTGCAAATGCTCAGAAACCCTCTTCCATACCGCCCCCCGTCGCGACTCCACAATAAATCCCCCCCGCCCCTCGCTCTCGATTACTGTGGATTAAAAATTTGGCACAAATCCCTTCAATTAATCCTTCTCGAATCAGTTTCAATGCCCTATGCTTGAGCCAAGCCCCTCTTTTCATTGGAAGGACAGCGAACTCTCCGCGAACGATCTATGGATTCAGTTCTTGCAAATGCACTTCAGCCCATTGCGGACGAACTTAAGACCGTAAGCCAGGCACAAGCACAGGTCTCACCCCGCCCCACCATGGACGATTGGTGCGGTCAGGAGGTCGTGGAGCACTTGATTCTGACTTTCGGTCAGTCCAGGGAAGAGCTGGAAAGCCGGTTGAAGAGTAAGACGCCGCCCACCAACCGGAGTACCCTCTACCAGCTTCCGCTCAAGATCCAGCTTCTCTGGTTCGGCTCTATGACTCCCGGAACCATAGCTCCGCCCAGTCTGATTCCCGGCAAATTTGTCCCCCAGAACGGACCGGCGCTCACAGGCCGCCTGCTTGCCGAGGCGGAAAAGTTGAGCAACACCCTGGCCCAATCTGAGGCCGTCTTCGGCAAGCGTCCCAGCGGCGATCATCCCCTCTACGGCCCGTTGCCGGCCACCGGTTGGCGCCGCTACCATGTCCTCCATTGCCGCCAGCACGCAGCGCAGTTGAAAGCGGCCATAGACTTTGTCCGCAGTCATTCCGCTAAGGAATAGGGAATCAACCGGCCTTCTCCGACGGGCTGAGCAATAAGCTCCGCGGTTGCATTTCTGAACGCCCGTATCTTACGGCGCGTTCCTATAGGTTCCTTTTCAAATCCCCGTCATTTTCCACCGGCAAGATTATGACAGGTGGCTGGACCCTGCTGAATCGTCGCAGTTGCCAGTCGGCCTGCTCAGGCCATTTCCGGCGGACAAGATGCAAGTGGATTTATCCTAAGATCGAAGACCCGCCAAAACAACCTTGGTTCTTGGGTGGAGCAAAACATGGAAATCAAAGGTGCAACCCTTTTGTTTACATTGGCCGGCCTGATGATCACGTTCGCGGGGTTCTCGGCGCTCTTGTTCGTCGTCCGGCAGGCCGCTGGAGCGAGGTTGTCACTGCTTGACAGATACCTTGCGAAAACGGTCATGACCTACATTTTCGTATTGACGGCCGCAGCGCTGCTGCCGGCTATACTTGCGCTTTACGACATTCCGGAAAAGTGGATTTGGCGAGGCGCCGGTGTGCTTTTCGCACTGCCGATGCTGTCTCTTCAAGTCACCTATCCTCACCGGCGACGCAAGGTGGCCGGTCAATGGCCACCGCCCGCAATATTCGCGGTCTTCGTTGTCCTCGGTTCCGCTGTTACCCTGGCGATGCTTGGCTACGTCTTAGCAGGCCTCCGATACAGCGCCGCAGCCTACATCACCGCGTTGACGATCGACTTCTTTACCGTCATTTTCGGCTTCCTGGTCGCACTCGATGTCATTATGCAACAGCCAACGGAAGTCTAGGAGTGGCCGGCGCCGGAGTAGCTCCAAGTCCTGAGGGAGAACTCATAAAAGCCCGCCTGGACCGCTTCGGCGAACTGGCTCAGCCGGGTGCCCATCCATCGAGCGCCCGCGTGGATGCCCACTGGCCACGGCGACAGGTCTTCGTCGCAGAGGCGGTCAATGGGTGGGAGACGACAAAACTTTCCATCCCGATCAATCAGAATCCAGCCCACCGCATATAAGCAGCGATAATCGGCTGCCCCCACAAGCTGCTAACGATCCCGCCAATACAAAGAAAAGTCCCCAGCGGCAGCTTCTTCAGCGCCCAGTTACCTGTACCTTTTCCCCCGGAAGGAACAGCCAGCAGAACCACCGCGACCCAAGCCCCCAGAACCACACCCAGCCCGAAAGCAAGCAACGCACCGGGTAGCCCAAGCCAGGCGCCCAGCATCGCCATCAGCTTGGCATCTCCCAGCCCCATCCCCTCGCGCCGCCGAATGAGCCAATAGACCCAGCGGATGAGCAGGATGAGTCCGGCGGCGGCGGCAATTGCGAGTAGTCTGGCGCCCACATTCTTTGCATCTTCCAAGGGCGACGAGGGGATATGCAACGCCCATCCAACCTGCTCCCCCTGGATGAACCACCAAACGAAACCCAGCGCCGTGGCGGAAAGAGTCACGGCATCCGGGAGCCACAAGTGTTCGGCGTCCAGTACGGCAAGTCCGACCAGCACCCAATTCAGAATCATCAACCCAAAAGCAAATTCGAGCGGAAAGAAGGCAACGTAGGAACGCCACGCGACCATCGCCCACAGCCCCCCCACCGCCAATTCCACCAGCGGATACCGCCACCCAATCCACCCCCCGCAAACCCGGCACTGCCCCCGAAGCCCCAGCCAGCTAATCAGCGGCACATTCTCCCACCACGCCAGCGTATGCCCACACCCCCGGCAATGCGACCGCGGCGCGACCACGCTCTCGCCTGCGGGCCAGCGGCTCAAGCACACGTTCAAAAAGCTGCCGAAAGCCAGCCCCATCAGGCCCGCGAATACCGTTCCAAAAATTCGAATCATGCGCGAGGTTGAGTATACGGCCCATAAGACGCGCAAACCACCGCCACCGTTCCCCCGGTTAAACTAAAGGAGCATGGACCTCCCGCCTGAAAGCGCAACCGCCCCCACACCCCCGTCCCAAACGGCATCCGATCCGGCAGGGGCGGCGCTGCTGTTTCAGCAGTCGGTGAGCATCATGGCCCGCCTCCGCGCTCCCGGCGGTTGCCCCTGGGACCGCGAGCAGTCCTTCGATTCCATCCGCAAATACACCCTGGAAGAAACATACGAGGTCTTCGACGCCATCGAGCGCCGCGACTGGCCGCACCTGGCGGAAGAGCTTGGCGATCTGCTGCTGCAAGTCCTTTTCTACGCCGAGATGGCAGCCAACGACGGCCATTTCACCATCGCCGACGTGCTCGACCACCTGAACAACAAACTCATCCGGCGTCATCCCCACGTCTTTGGCGAGGCAGCTTCGCGCGCCGCCGGAAATCGCGCCCAGGTTGATGCCGCTGTCGAGGGCTCCTCCGCCGCGGTCCTGCGCAATTGGGAAGAGATCAAGTCAGCCGAAAAGCGCCAAGCCTCTGCTGCCCCCCTGAATGGCAGCCCAGGCGGGGCAGGGAATCAGCCTGTCTCTCGCCTCGACGGCGTGCAGCGAGCCCTGCCAGCGTTGGCCGAAGCCGCCAAGCTCGGCGCAAAAGCACAGAAATCCGGCTTCGACTGGGCAAACTGGCGTGACTTGCTGCCCAAGCTAGCCGAAGAAACAGCGGAGTTGGAAGCCGAAGCCGCCTCTGCCGACCCAGCGCGCAAACCGGCCGTCGAGGCGGAACTGGGCGACCTGCTGTTTACCGCAGTCAACCTCGGCCGCCACCTGAGCGTCGATGCCGAAATGGCCCTTCGCGGATGCAACCAACGGTTTCGCCAGCGCTTCCGCGAAATGGAGCAAGCTGCGCAGCAGCCCCTGGAAGAGCTGTCCCCGCCGGAGTTGGAAGCGCTCTGGACCCAGGCCAAACGCAAGCTTGCGGCAAACGCCTCGACACTCCCGTCAATCTCTCCGTCAATCGGCCCCGGGGCGCTGCCATGATCGAGATCCGCGCCTGCTCCGGCTTTGACGAATTGGAGACCTGCGTTCAGCTCCAGATTGAAACCTGGGGCTACGACCCCTCCGATGTGGTTCCGCGCAAGGCATTCCTGGTGGCGCAAAAAATCGGCGGCCAGGTAATCGGCGCCTTCGATACAGCGCTTCCCGCCTCATCTTCCAGCTCCGCCGAATCGTTGGTCGGATTCGCCATTTCGTTGCCCGGCGTGAAAACCGGCCACGGGGAGCCAAGGGCCTACCTGCACTCGCACATGCTGGCCGTCAAAGAGGGCTACCGCAATCGGGGACTCGGGGCGCGTCTCAAGCGCGAGCAGCGCCGCGAAGCCCTTTCGCGAGGTATCCGGCACATGGAGTGGACATTCGATCCCCTGGAAATCAAGAACGCTTTTTTGAATATCCACAGGCTCGGGGCGATAGTTTGCAGCTATTGGGTGAATTTCTATGGTGTATCCTCATCTCGACTGCAAGGTGGGCTGCCTTCGGATCGTCTGCTGGCCGAGTGGAATCTCGACTCGGCCCGGGTCGAGGCAATTCTCGATGGCCGGCCACCCGAAGCGCCAATCGTCGAGGACCGAATCCTGGTCCCTGCCTCCATCTACCAATGGAAGGCCTCGGACGCCAACCGTGATCGAGCCCTCAAAGTTCAGTTGGAGAACCGCGGCAAGTTTCAACAAGCTTTTTCTTCAGGGCTGGCCGTACTTGGCTTCGTCCTGGATGCGCAAGGAAACGGAGTCTTTGAACTTGGATATCCAACCTAGCACAACAGGTGTAAATCGGAGATCCAGGAGGGAGCAGGGGGTTGCAACCCCCTGAAAATGCGGCAAATAGTCAAGGCCTTCAGGCCCGGGCCTTGCGCCTCTCCCAGGATTTACAGGAAATACAACTGTAGTACCAGGCGGTAGAGTCCCAAATTCCCCAGGAACGAAAAACCTATGAAAATCGATGCAATTATCCTTCGTGAACTGCGCCTGCCTCTCGTGCGCCCGTTTGAAACCAGCTTTGGCGTAACCCGAAACCGCCGAATTCTATTGGCTGAAGTTCAATCGGAAGGCCTCACCGGCTGGGGCGAGTGTACGGCAGGCGAGCGTCCTTTTTTCTCCGCTGAGTCAACCGATACCGCCTGGCAGATGATTTGCCAGGAACTGGGTCCCATGCTGGCTTCCGAGTCTCCCGAACATGGCGGCGACTGCCCGGAAATCTTCCGCCGGGTCCGCGGAAATCCCATGGCCAAGGCGACCCTTGAAAACGCGATCTGGGACATTGAAGCCCAGCGCGAAGGAATCTCCCTATCTCAGTTGCTCGGCGGCGTCCGCGAGGTGATCCCTTGCGGCGTGTCGCTCGGAATTCAGTCTTCCATCCCTGAACTGTTGTCGATCATCGAGACGGAACTGGCGGCCGGCTACCAGCGAATCAAACTCAAGTGCAAGCCCGGCTGGGACGTGGAAGTCTTCGATCGCGTCCGCAACCGCTGGCCTGGAATTACTCTAAGCTGCGATGCCAACTCGGCTTACCGCCTCCGCGATGCCGACCACCTCGTGACCTTCGACGCCTTCGACCTGCTCATGATCGAGCAGCCTTTGTGGCACGACGACTTCTACTACCACTCCATGCTGCAAAAGCGCCTGCAAACCTCCATCTGTCTCGACGAGTCCATTCGCAACCGCCGCGACGCGCTGGCGTCCATCGAGATGGAGTCCTGTCGAATCATCAACATCAAGCTGGGCCGCGTCGGCGGATTCTCTGAGGCCATTGCGGTCCACAACGCCGCTCAGGAGCGTGGTATTCCCGTCTGGTGCGGCGGCATGCTGGAGTCGGGCGTCGGACGCTCACACAACATAGCCCTATCGACTCTGGAAAACTTCACCCTGCCGGGAGATGTTTCCGCGTCGGCCCGCTACTGGCTTGAGGACATCGTCGAACCGGAAATCACAGTTTCTCCCGCCGGTGAGATCGCTATTCCGGATACTCCCGGCCGCGGATGCGAGGTGCGCACGGATCTGGTCGAGCGGCTAACGGCGCGCAAAGAAACCATCCGGGCACTCGAGCTGGTTGGCTAGTTTTTCAGTTGTAAGTTGTCAGTTCTTAGTTGCCAGGCGAGATTGACTGCGGACATCGCTCGATCTTCGGTCTGGGTGGATGATCGCCCACGCCCGCGCGAAGCAATGCTTACAACTGAAAACTGACAACCGACAACTTACAACTGAACAAGGGGGATAGCATTCCCGCAAAAGACCCATGGCACTAAAAATATGGCAACTCATCAGCATCGTTTTCTCCGCATTGGTTGCTGGAATGACTTCTGCGGCCCGTGGGTGGCCTTGACCAGGTCCATCACCGCCTTTGAGCCAAGACTATTCCTGGTGATTGTGCGCCATCTGAACCGCAATATGGCGCAAGTCATGACCATTCTCATGCCTGTTTCACTGCTCTCAATCCTTCCCGTCCTTATCCTCTCGGTCGTCAAACACCCGGCCACCTTCTTTCTTTCTCTGACCAGCTTCGCTTTGTTCCTGGTTACACTGCTGATAACCACCATTGTCGAAGTTCCAATCGTCAAACAAATTGATTCTTGGACGCTTGCAACGTTGCCGGCCAATTGGGAACAGCTTCGCGATCGCTGGTCGTCGTTTCACCTGGTCCGGATCGTTGCCTCCATTGCCGGCCTCGTCCTCCTCGTAGCCGCAGCAATTTTCTAGTGTGGTGTCCCAGAAGTTCTTCAACAATATAGGGTTGTCATTCTGAGCATCTTGAGTCGCGTCGTCGCGTTAGGTCTGCAATGAACCCTATGCCGGACGCGCCACAAATGCACTGTGCTCCGTCCATCGCTTTACCGGGGCCCCACGGATGGGTCTTCGTCCGTGGGGTGGTCAAGCGATAAGCGGGAGACCACAAAACTCAATCGCCGCTCTCAGGGAGAGCTGAAAGCTGACAGCTAAGAACGATATCGTTGCTAGCACTTTCCCACCACAAAAGACCAATTTGTGCTCAAAAAACGCATCGAAAACGCATGTTTTTGCGCTGTTTTCGCACTAAAACGGCCTTAAAACAGCCTTATTTACACTAATTGTCACGCGTTTGCAGGAGCATATAAGCACAGGTCCGCAAGTTCGTTCCACCAGGGTCTGTATGCATTCAACGTTACTCAGGCGCGCCATGCGCACGGTTTATGCCTTGGCAGGGCAGGGAACCGGTCCAGAGCCGGATACGTACTAAACCCTGGCGGCGGCAACTTTGCCGGCTGGCCAGGGTCTCAATCCTGAGAGGCAGCCAATGCGGTCCGTTGCTGGCTGTCGGAGGTTTATCCAAGTGACTCCCCAGGAAGAACAGCTCATCAACTCGCTCGTCGAGCGCGTCAGCCAAACCCAGTTGCAAGAGAAGGACCCCGACGCCGAGGCCCTGCTGAATAAAGAGTTAGGCCCCAATCCGGATGCTCTTTATATCCTCGCCCAAACCGTTCTGGTGCAGAACGTTGCCTTGGATCAGGCAAAGGCGCAGCTTGCTCAGTTGCAGCAGGCCAGGCAACAGCCCGCGCACGCAACCAGCTTTCTGGGCAACCTGCTCGGCCATCACGATCCGCCGCAGCCGGAATACATTCCGCCTCCCCCGCCGCCGCCAGCGTATGCCCAGTCCCAATATCAGCAGCCGCAATACGTGCCCGTCCAGTCAGGCCAGCCAAGCTTTATGCGTGGCGCAATGCAGACGGCCGCCGGCGTCGCCGCCGGCGCGTTAGCCTTCGAAGGCGTAGAAGCGATGCTGCACGGAATAGGGGGCTTCGGTTATCCCGGCATTGGCTGGGGCGGCGGAGGATTTGGCATGGGCCCAGGCATGGGCGGAATGGGCATGATGGGCGCAGGATTCGAGCGTCCCGTCGAGGAGACGGTGGTCAACAACTACTACGACCAGCCCGGCGGTGGCCACGAGGCAGCGCAGCATGACGCCTTTGCGTCAGGCAGCGATGAGCATCCTTTTCATGAGTCTGCGGGCCAATTCGACCAGGGCAGCGCGCACCTTTCCGACACTAGTTATGACCCCGGCGCCAATCAAGACGGATTCGATAACAGCAGCTCCGGCGACCAGGGCCAGTTCGACAACGGAGGCGGCTCCGACGACGGCGGCAGCGGGTTCGACGGCGGAGGCGGATTCGACAGCGGCGGCGGAGGAGATTTGCTCTAGCGGCATCACCGTCCGATTTCGTTGTTCAATCAGAAACTGCGGGTGCCCCAGGTCTCGCCGGTTCTTAATTTCGACCCCAAAGGCGGGTGCCCCAGGTCCCTCGCCTTTGGGGACCTGGGAGACTGCTGATTCACGAGGTCGCGCTACTAGATTGATCGCCTAAGCAGCGACTCGATCGCATCGCAGGCCGAAGTGAGCCCGTCTTCCCCCCGAATTTGCCCTCCCACTCGCATTGCACGCTCAGAAAAACTCGGCTCCCGCAACAGCCGCTCCAGTGCGGCCGTAGCGGCGTCGACTGAGTACTCTCTACGCGGCAAATGAATTCCCGCGCCAAGACGCTCCACGCGCGCGGCGTTGTCCGGCTGATCCCAGCCATAGGGAACAATCAGCTGTGGCCGTCCCGCCCTCAGCGCCTCGCCCGTCGTCCCCGACCCGCCCTGGTGCACATTCACCGCCGCATGTGTGAAGATCTGCGAGTAAGGCACGTACCGCAAAACCAATATCCGAGCCGAGTCCATCCCCAGTTTCGAACTCGCTCCCACCAGCACCGCCCGCCGTCCCAACCTGGCCGCCGCTTCCATGCTGACCTCATAGAACTTGCCTGGATTGCTGACCGCCGTCGACCCCTGCGTAAACACGATCGGCGGATCTCCCGAATCGAGAAAATCCCTCAGTCGCCGATCGGGACCAACATCTTTTCCTGACTCCCCGAACCAGACAAACCCAGTTTGCAGTGTCTGCTTAGGCCAGTCGGGCTGCGGCTCAGCCAGCGTCCGCGAGAATAGCGCCAGAGCCAGATCAGGCGAAAACTTGTCGCGGAAGACCGGGTCGCAATCGGGCCGCAACTTCTGTTCGCGCCGAAGTTGCCGCACGGGATTCCACCAATGCCTGGTTCCCAATCGGCCAATATTCAATCCAGCGCGATACGCTGCCCAGCCCGCCTTGCGCAGGTGGATCAGCCACGGCACATTCACCAGCACTGCGGGATCGTGCGCAGACAAAAACGACGCCGGCGACAGAATGGCCGATACCCAGCGCAACCCGAGTTTCTCGGCAACCAGCGGCGCAGCGAAGTTCAGCTCCCCCGCAATCATCAAATCGGTGTCCGCTGCCGCCTGCAGCAGGTCCCTGTAGGTGTCTTTCAGATGCGGAAGAATCACCTTGCGGAACAGAATCTCCGGTCCGCGCTTCAGGTCGTCGCACTGCCGAATCAGCTCAGGATCGGTGGGGTCCCAGTCCGGGCGGATGGGGTGAAACTCGATTCCCAGCCTCTCCACGTTGGCCCGGTAGTACTCCGTGGTTGCAATCGTCGCGGTGTGGCCGCGGCGCTTCAATTCCAGAGCCAAAGCAAGGCAGGGATGCAGGTCGCCAAGTGAACCGATAGTGGCGAACAGAACCCGCTTCGGCTTAGTGCCACCAGCCGCTTCGATGTGTCGATCTCTGCTGTGTGTCTGCTCCATGTGTGTTCTCTGTCACTTCGGCGTGTGTGAGCCGCCTCTTATGATGATCAACGACAAAAGAGAGGCCGGCCACCCGCGTGGTACGGCGAGGAGATATGAATGCCCCAAGCATACGCATTTAGCACTATACCCGCGAAGATTCTTCTTCCCATCGACTTCAGTCCATCCTCCCACCTGGCCCTGGAGCAGGCCACCATACTTGCTCAGCATTTTCATGCCGCCATCTATCTTGTGCATGTTGTTTCCGACGCCTGCAATGTCGAGGAAGAGAAGAAGGAGGCCGAAGGACGTTTTGTCGTCTCCGTTGCCGGTCTGGCAGCCAAGGGGCTCAAGGCAACCTCAAGTGTTGAAGTCGACAACGACATAGCTGGAAGCATTCAGGATGTGATCGAGCGGGAGAACATCGATCTGCTTGTGGTTTCCACGCACGGCACCACCGGTTGGCACCCGCTGGTCTTTGGGTCCATCGCCGAGAAGCTGGTCAAGCTGGTTCACATTCCTGTCCTGCTCATTCGCACGGAAAAGCCGGAGAGCAGCGTAAAGGTCAAGTCCGGCCGATTGATGGAATGGTGGTAATGCGCCGATAAGCCGGGGGCGAATGCAAGGGGGCCACCCTTTCATTCGCCCTTGTTGCATTCCTAAGCAGGTTGCGGAAAAACTTGCTTCCGGGGCCATTTGCGAAGGCTTTGTAACAGGGAACGACTTCAGTCGTGCCGTAAAGGCAATGAAATCAACGCGAGCTTCAGCCCTCGGCGGGATGTTTTTCGCCAGTTTCATCGGAAGTCCCGATTCTTCCGCAGGCTGTTAGTGGAAGTCATGGGAACGAACATCCACGCTGGCAACCTCCAGCGGCGTCATAACCTCTGCCTTCACGTGGATCACGCCATCCTGATTCTGCAGCCTTCCTTCAATCTCCAGGAAGCGGCTGCGCGTCACCACCAGCCTGTTCTGCTCAAACACGTCGGGCGCGATAATCACGTTGGCGATGCCGGTTTCGTCTTCCAGAGATAAAAATACAAATCCCTTGGCGGTGCCGGGGCGTTGGCGCGCGATAACGCAACCTGCCACACGCACACTTCGATTGCTTGCGCAGCCTTCAAGTTCCTGCGCGGAGAGAATCCCATCCCGGCGCAGTGCGGCACGCCGATAAGCCATGGGATGCGGACCGGTGGTGATGCCGGTTCCCGAATAATCGGCAACCAGGCGCTCGTCGGTGGTCATTTTGCGCAGAGGTTTCTCATCGCCCGCGCCATCCTCCGCGGCGTCGCGCAGCAGTGGCCCAACCGGTCGTCCCGCCTGCTCCACCTGCCACAGCGCATCGCGCCGGTGTTCCACATTCCCAACGGAGTTCAGTGCGCCGGCGCGAGCCAATGCAACCAGTTCCTTGCGGTTCAACTCCGGTGCATCCCTGGCCAAAGCGTCCACATCGGCAAATGCCCCCCTGCGGTTCCGCGCCTCAGTCAACGCATCCGCCGACGATCGCCGCAGCCCCTTGATGTAATTCAGGCCCACCCGGAGCGAAAGCGCTCCGTCCGGCTCCGCTTCCAGCGTACACATCCATTCCGAACGCTGCACGTCGATGGGTCGCACACGCAAGCCGTGCCGCTGCGCATCCTTGATAAGCACTGCTGGAGAATAAAACCCCATGGGCTGGTTGTTGAGCAACCCGCAAGTAAAGGCTGCCAGGTAATGAACTTTCAGGTAGGCCGAAGCATAGGTGATCAGCGCAAAGCTGGCGGCGTGCGACTCCGGAAATCCATACATGGCGAAGGAACTGATGCCCTGGACAATGTTGTCCTGGGCCTCTGCGCCAATGCCGTTGCGGGTCATGCCGTCGCGTAACCGGCCTTCCAAATCCTTCATGCGCTGCATCGATCGCCGCATGCCTACGGCGCGGCGCAGCTCTTCGGCTTCGGCGCCGGTAAAGTTGGCAACCGTCATGGCAATGCGCAGCAACTGCTCCTGAAATAGCGGCACGCCGAGTGTGCGTTTTAGCACCGGCTCAAGCGTTGCATGCGGATAAGTAACGTCCTCCCTACCCTGCCGGCGCCGCATGTAAGGGTGCATCATCTTGCCCACAATGGGGCCAGGCCGGATAATGGCCACCTGCACAACCAGGTCGTAAAAACGTGTCGGCGCATTATGCGGAATCGACGCCATCTGTGCGCGGCTTTCCACCTGAAACATGCCTACCGTATCAGCCTTGCGCAGCGTTTCATACACCTGCGGGTCTTCCGGCAGCGTAGCAAGGTCGATTTCCTTTTTGTAGTGCCGCGGAATCAGCTCGATCGAGTCCTTGAGCACCGCCATCATGCCCAGCCCCAGCAGATCCACCTTGATCAGGCCCATATCCGCGCAGTCTTCCTTGTCCCACTGAATCACCGACCGCCCGTGCATTGAAGCACGCTCAATGGGGACAACGCGGTTCAGCATGCCTGCGCATATAACCATGCCGCCAGAATGCTGTCCCAGGTGCCGCGGCAAGTCTCTCATGCGCAGGCACAGATCGAGATAGCGCGCGATGCGTGGATGCCTGACGTCGAAGCCTGCCTGCTCAAAGTGCCGCGCCATAGTGTCGTTCTCGCCCCTCCACTCCCAGTGGCCCACTAGGCCCGATAGCCGCGCCAGTTGCGCTTCGTCGAATCCAAGCGACTTGCCCACCTCGCGCGCCGCCGAGCGTCCGCGATAGGTAATCACGTTCGCGGTCATGGCCGCGCCCAGTTGCCCGTAACGCTCGTACACGTATTGAATCACCTTTTCGCGCTTGTCTCCCGAAGGCAAATCGAGATCGATGTCTGGCCACTCGCCGCGGTTCTCATTCAGGAATCGCTCGAATAGAAGCTCCATGCCCACTGGATCTACGGCGGTAATTTCCAGCGCATAGCACACAGCCGAGTTAGCCGCCGAGCCGCGTCCCTGCACAAGAATTCCGTGGTTCTGGCAATAGCGGATCAGATCCCAGACGATGAGAAAGTATCCTGCGAATCCAAGTTTGGCAATCAGCGTCAGTTCGTGCTCCACCTGTGCGCGGGCTTTGGCCAGCAGATTCTGTTTGGCCGCCGAGCCATAGCGTTTCATCACGCCCTCACCCACGCGCTTCTTCAGAAAGCTATCCATCGTATCGCTGCCCGGCACAGGATAGTGAGGAAACTCATAACCCAGATTGTCGAGCGTAAAGTCAAGGCGGTCGCTGACTATGCGCGTATTGGCTATAGCCTCGGGAATGTCCTGAAACAGCGCGGCCATCTCTTTCCCCGGATGCAAAAAGCGCGACGAGTTGAAGCCAAGCAAACGCCCCGCCTTATCCAGCGATGTATGGTTGCGGATGGTAGTAAGCACGTCCAGTATTTCGCGGTCTTTGTCAGCTGCGTAACGAACGCCGTTGGTGGCAACAACCGGCAGCCGCAATGTGGATGCAATGCTCAGCAGAGATTGGTTGCGGCACTCTTCGTCGCGCTGCTTGTTGCGTTGCAGTTCGATGTACACGCTACCCCGGCCATAGATCGATGCCAATCTCTCAATCATCTTGCGCGCGCCATCATTGCCTTCCTGCGCCAGCGCTACAGCCAGCGGCCCCTCGTCGCCGCCGGTCAAACAGATCAGGCCGGCTGAGAATTCCTCAAGATCATCCAGAGTCGCCGCGCCTTCGGCCTTGGTAGCTTCCCGCATCTTCATCCGCGTAATCAGTTGGCAGAGATTCCGATAGCCGGTTTGCGATGCGCACAGCAGCAGCAGGCGCGGCGCTTCAACAGGACACTGATTCGGCAGCCACTTGGACGGCGTCTGCAGCCTGCCAAAAGAGCTCACCGCGATCTCTGCGCCGAAATGCGCCTTCACGCCGCATTTCTTCGCCATGGTGTGGAAGCGCGCCACACCGTAGAGGCCGTTTCGGTCCCCCAGTGCAATGGCGGGCATCTCAAGTTGAGCTGCGCGCTCAATCAGTGTCTCCGGCTGCGAAGCTCCAGCTAGGAAACTGAAGGCGCTTGCCGTATGCAACTCGATATATTCCTCGCCATTAGTCATGTTGTTTTGAAAGGGCACGGCTTTGGCCGTGCCATGGAGAGACGAAAAAGATCGTGGCTTTACAGGTTGCGGAAGAACTCGCTCACAATGCAATTCGCGAAGGCGATGTATCAGTCGTCTCGACCCACTTAGTCATGAAACCTATTCCACCCACACCACCCACTAACTCGCTATATCCGCGAAGCGGATGCTAGTCTGCTGAATTCAATCCCAAAATCCCTTAGCCTTCCGTTCAAATTCTTCAAATACCAAGCTGAGACTACTAGTCATAAAGCGCTTCGAGACGCCACTCGTTCCTCTGGCAATCGCGAACCAGCAGGCATGCCACCGATGATCCGCTGACCGTTTCGGCAAGCACATCCCACTCTTCCGTATTCCACCCATCGGTGGACCACCAATTGCCGCTGGTTTTCCATGGACCGTAAGCCATGGACACTTTGAATATGCGCTCGTCATCGCGAAAAATTACGGGTTTCAGTGACCGCAGTTGAACCCCAACGGCCACTGGCGGCCTCATGCGGCGAAGCGCCATACGCGGACGATTCCACTCCGCCTCGTGCGATTGCGCGGAGACGCGAAAGCTCTCCATGCGGAAGTTGCCCGGACGATGCGAATCTTCAAGCATGGGAGAGCCCACACGGTCTTCGCCTGCAATGGCCTTTAGCCGCGCAATGGTAACGTCCAGCCGCGATGGCTCCGGTGTTTGCGGCATGAACAGCCCCAATTGCACCTTGCTCGATTGACCGGCCTCCGCTCTCAGCGTGATCGATACCACGGCGGCGTGCGGAGGATGCGCGGCAATCTCCAACAGCAGCAGTTTGAGCAGGAATTTGCGGTCGGTGGTGGGGATTGCCGGACGAATTATGGTGCGCAGATATGCGCACTCGCCCTCGAGTTTCATGTTTACGGTGAGCGATGCCAGCGAAAGCGCCCGCGCAGTGGCCCGTGCAACCAGGCAGTCGATCATGCGCGCGCCGGCAAACAACAGCGACTCGCTGCGGTCGACCGGCGTCTCAAAGTCGCAAAACTCCTCCAGCCGAAACTGGGTCTCAATCGGTAGAAAGGTGTGCGGCAATTTTCCCCGAGCCAAATCGCGCCATTCCGTGGCCCGCGGCCCCAGTCGCGTCACAAGATCCACCTCAGGCAGCGCGGCCAATTCTCCCAGCGTGCGAATCCCCCACACCGCAAAGGTTTCCGCCTGCTCGTCCGGCAGATCCAGAGCAGCGAGCGGAAGCTTGGCCAGCGCAGTTGCTTCCTGCCGGTTGCCGATTACGGTGATGCCGCGCGAGTCAGCCGCCTTCAACCGCGCCGCATCAAAATTGGCGCTGACAGCAACCGACACGCGAAAGCCCGCAGTGGAGTAAGCCGCGCGCAGCCGTTGCGCCAGCATCCGTGGCGCGCCGAAAAGCCTCTCCGTTCCCGCAATGTCCAGTACGCATGCGCACGACGTTCCCTGGCTCGCGTCCTCAATCCGCGGAGAGAAATGCGCCGCACACTCAAGGAATACCGCGCGGGCAGCGGCCTCACACTCCGCCGAGCGCGCCACCAGCCGCAATCCTGCCACGCTTTCGGCTTCGAGCTTTGTCATTCCCAGCTCAACTCCCCTCAGCCTCGCCAGCCGGTTCAGCGAGCAGACCGTTTCCAGTGGCGGACGCCCATCGACCACAGCTACTGGCTCAGCTTCAAGTTCGCCGCGCATACGCAATGATGCTTGTGCGGGAAACTCCTCGGCGTGGGCACAGGCGTATAGCATTGATTCCATAGGCTCTATGCTCATGCGCGTTCTCCTCTCCGCCATGCGGCCGCCGCTGTCCAGCTTGAAGCAGGGGGCTTGCGGGCGTCGGCCAGGGCCATGCGCTGGCGGCCACGCCGCACTTCATACCGGAAGCCGCTCAGTACGGTTTGGCACGGGTTCTCCATGCGCAACGACGCGCATTCCAGCACCAGCGCTGCGCTGGATTGCGCCAACGGCGCCTTTGCAAGGACCAGCAGGGAACAGCGCGTGCGATCGGCTGCCTGGCGAAAGCGGAACCATGTTGCCAGCGGAATCTTCAGGCCGTGTTCCGGCGCGGTCGAGCCCAGGTCCAGCACCAGTGCGGAAAAGCCACCCGCCTGCAGCAGCAGATCGGTTGAGCGAAGAGCCTGGTCGAGTCGCGTCCAGGGCTTTGCGCCGTCTTTACCCCGAATACCCGCGTTACGGCAGCGAATCCAAAGCAGTTGTTTCAGCCTAACTCCGCTGGCTGCAGCGGTTTCCACGTCGAAGGTATCGTGGGCATCCACCCAGGCGCACACCCGGTCTTCCTGGGTGCGCTGAGCCACAAAAGCGTGTGCCAGGCTGGTCCGCCCTGAGGATTCAGGCCCGGTCACTTCGCTGATGGCGCCAACCGGCAATCCGCCGTCAAGGAGCGCATCGACCTCGGCAATGCCGGTAGAAGCCGTTTCGCGGATCGTGCGAGGTACAGGCGTGAGCGCGGCTGGAAAGCGGCGTTCGAGGTCGTGCTCGATTTGGATGCGAAGGGCGGAGGCGGAGGGCATGGTTCGGTATTCGCCTTTTCTTCGCTATAGAATCGCTCGAAATACCTCCCAATGTCAAAGGGAGTCGTCTTATATTTCCTTATGTCCAATGTTTTCATGCAATTGCATCTGCACATTCCGAGGTGAAAAAGCGGCGGGAGTTTTTGACCGTTAGAGCCTTTGCTCGGGGTAAAATGTTCTAAGGTCATGGGCGGTTAGCTCAGCTGGTTAGAGCGCCTGCTTTACACGCAGGATGTCGGGGGTTCGAATCCCTCACTGCCCACCATGCCACATTCCAGCTTCCAGCTGCTAGCCCCCAACCCTCAGTTTTGGCACGCGATTTCGACCCTGATGTGCGGTTATATGCGCACGCTGCCCTATTCGCGGAGACCGCGCAGCATACGCAAATCCGATCAGGCAAACGCGTGACAAAAAGTGCAAAATGACACATTTTAGGGCCGTTTTAGCGCTAAATAAGCGCAAAAACGTGTGTTTTTGACGCACTTTTGCGCACAAAAATGCTGGTTTGGGGTGTGAAAGTGCATGCAGTGCATGCAGTTCCAGCTGTTAGCTCTCAGCTTTCAGCTACGGCACGGGACCCCGGATTGCGCCTCCTCCCGTTCTCTATGAGCGCGCGGGCGGCTCGGTACGAGGTGAGAGGCCGGCCCGGAAGGTGGCTGGCGATTCCTGAAAATGGCTGGTTGGGGTTCGTGGTCTTCCTGGCGCCCAGTGTGAGGCATCTGCGGCAGCCAGTCTTGTTACTTGTGGGACATGGGCCACCCGCCACAGACCAAGATTGATAAATTTTCTCCGGCAGCGCAGAATAACTGGTAGAGGATCCACTATGGCAACCGCCGCGACCGACCCGAAGCAGTACGCTCATGAATTGATCGACGCGATGGCCCCCGGTCAGATTTCGACGGCAGTCGGCCTGCTAGAGACCATACTCGATCCTGTCTCCCGCGCTCTGGCCAACGCGCCGCTTGAGGACGAGGAGATTAGCGAGGAGGAGACGCGCGCCGTCGCCGCTTCCAAGGCGTGGGTGGCCGAGCATCCTGGCGAGGGCATACCCTTTGAAGACCTGCTCGCCGAGTTCGGAGTTACCGCCGAGGAACTCCGCCACCGCCAGGACGCCGCTTGAAGAAAATCATTATCACCCCGCAAGCAAGGGTAGACGTGCGCCGCATAGACCGCGAGACAGCAATGCGGATTCTCACCTCACTGGACCGCTTCGCCCGCACCGGCGAAGGCGACGTAAAACGGCTGCAGGACATCGAGCCGCCCGAGTTTCGTCTACGCGTCGGGGACTATCGCGTTCGCTATTACGACCACGGCATCTCTATCCTTGTCCTCTCAGTCCTGCATCGATCAGAAACTTACCGTTGACGGCATGCAAGCGGAATGTGGCCGGAAGCGGCAATGCGGCACATCGGGGTTCGTGGTTTTCCAGGTCTTGGAATCGAAACCCCCTTCGGCAGGCTCTGGGGCACCCGATTGTTTTGAGATGGTCAGAAATGGGCCACGCGCCCCCTGTGCTCCGTGAGTGCCCCGGCGGTTCGGCGCTAGGTGAGAGGCCGCCCCGGAAGGCGGCTGGCGGTTTGTGGAAATGGCTGGTTGAGGTTCGTGGTCTCCCAGGCGCCCAAAAGTGAGGCGCCTGGGGCACCCGGCATTTGTGGATTGGAGGTTGGTGCGCCCGAAGAAATTACCGCAGGGGCTAAAGCCCGGATTCATTTTGTGGTCGTTGCGGCACGACTGAAGTCGTGCCCTGTTACAAGGCCAAGACGTTGTTGCCGCGTTTGAAGTGGCCAAGGATTCGGCGGTGGAAACGCAGCTCCTTCGGCTTCGCTCGCTTTGGTGCGGTCGCTTCTAATGGACGGGTCGGATCGAGGTTCGTGGCCTCCCACTCATCGCTAGAAAAAAGCGATGAATGGGGCACGGTGCATTTGAGGCCGCCGGCGGGAGAGCCCGAAGAACTTCCCTCAAGGGCTGAAGCCCGGCTTCATTTTGTGGTCGTTGCGGCACGACTCAAGTCGTGCCCTTTCAAAGAATCCGTGCAAAAATTAGGCGCAAGATGCTCTAGCCAATCTGACTTGGTTGTGTTAATGTACTGCTTTGCTGTGTCTGCCGGGATAAGACGTAAGAGTAACAGCATCAAATACTTGGCAGAGACATTGCAGAGACAATTGCGGCTTCCCAACGCCAGTCGGGCGGAAAATCGGGTCTTGTGCAAGTTTTCTTTGAGAAGATTGCAGCCAGACTCGGTACCGGCAACGCGTAGAGAAATGGCAGAGCCGTTGTTGAGACCTTGGGAGCAGCGAACGCGATGCCGGACTACATTTATCTCTTGGAAAAGCGGCTTTCGGCCGATCAGCAGAGCGCGCTGCACCACTTGCGCGAGGCGGCCCGCGAAGCCGGAATGATTCTGTTTCTGACCGGGGACGCGGTGCGGGATTTGACCAGCGGTCATGCCGTGCGCGAACTTGAAGTGTCGGTTCATGGAAACGCGCTTAAACTGAAGAAAACAATCGTGACGCTGGGCGCCAGTGTGTGGGGCGAAGACGAGACTGCCGGTAGCCTTTATCTGTGCTTTCCGGGAACGGTTCGCGTGGACGTGGTGAGCACGCAGCGGGTGGAGTATCCGAAGCCGGGCAAGCCGGTTTTTCATCCCGCTTCGATTCACGAAGAGCTGCGGCGGCGGGACTTTACCGCGAACGCGATGGCGATTTCGCTGAACGAGGGGTCGTTTGGGTTGCTGATGGATCCGCTGAATGGGGCTGCGGACATTGAGGTGCGGACGCTGCGGCTGGTGTCGAATTACGGATTTATCGAGGATCCTTCGCTGCTGATTCGGGCGACGAGGTACCAGACACGGCTGGGTTGGGAGCTGGACCCGAAGACCAAGACACGTTATGAGAATGCCAAGCTGGAGGAAGTGACCGAATACCTTGGGGCCGAAGCGCGAAGGCGGGAGCTGGAACAGATTGGCCACGAGGAAGAGGGGCTCAGGGTCTTGCAGGCGCTGGAGGCCGAGGGATGGATGAAGGTGCTTTTCCCGGCGTGGACCGCGGCGAAGGCGGATGAAGAGAAGCTTGCGGCGCTGCACACGCTGGCGGTGGAGTTGCTGACGCAGGGAGTTCATGCGGACATGTCGGCGGCGCAGATGCAGTTGCTGACGGCCAAGTTGGGTGCGAAGGACCTGGCGGCGCTGAAGAAGGGGTTGCTACGGCCGGGGTTTGTGGAGGAGTGGAACAGCCTGGATGCGATGGCGGCGGGGTTTGCCAAGGCATTGCTGGCGAAGGAGAATGCGACTCCTTCGGCGAGCTTCAAGCTGTTTACGAGCTATGATCCGGAAGCTGTTCTGTGGCTTGGGTTTACCAGTACCGATGCGGCTGTTCGGGAGCGGTTTGAACTGTTCCTGAAGGTGTGGCCTGAGGCGCAGAAGCGCATTCCTCACGCTCTGCTGCAGGAGATGCGGATTACGGCGGAATTGCCTATCTACAGGGAGGTGGTTCACGGCCTTTTCCTGGAATTGATCGACGGGCGACTGACTGCGACGGATGAGATTCGGGCGTTTCTGGAGCCGCATTCGCCGCCGGCTCCGCCTCCGCGCGAGGTGGTTAAGAAGACTCGGGCCAAGCGAGGCGAGGCCAAGGTGAAGGAAGCCTTCGAGGACGATGAGGAATCGGAAGACGGGGTGGACGATGACGAGGATCTCGACGATATGGGCGGGGATGACGATGAGATCGATCTGGGACTGAGCCTGCCAAAGGTGGATCTGGACTCGGATATTGCGGATGAGCCGGATATTTCGATTGGAGTGGGACACCCGGAGGCGGACGCGGATGGCGATGGCGATTCGGACGAGGATTCGGATGAGGATGAGCCTGAGCCGGTTGCCGCGCCTCCGAAGCGGGGGCCGAAGGCGGCTAAGGAGAGTTTGAAGGCTGCGAATACATTCGTCGCTCCGGAAGCGGTTCCGGTGGCGGCAGGAAAGCTGAAGGCGGAATCGAAGGGCAAGGCTGCGCTGGATCCGGAGAGCATCCCAGCGGTAAAGACCGCAGCGACAAAGGCTAAGCCTGTAGCGGAGTCGGCCAAGCCAGCGCCTGGGGCTCAAAAGGCCGCACCCGCTCCGATTTCGGCAAAGAAGAGCATAGCCCAACCGGTAGCCTCGTCCGTCAAGGCGCCGGCGAATGCGCCAGCCAAGCCGGCGGCAGCAAAGGGAAAGCCGACCGCGAGTTCCCAGCCGGGCAAGGCGGCGCCCAAGAAGGTCGATCCGAAGGCGGGGAAGAAGCGGTAAGGCCAATCCTTCGCGATCTTTTCGAGACATCCTGGAGGGTTTTCCTGTGGTTCGTCGGGTGATTCGCCTGCTTTGTGTGTCCCGGTTCTTGGCGTGCGGGCTGGCTGCGGTCGCCTTAGCCGCATCGAAACCGGACACGAGTGCGGTGTTGCCGGGATATCGATTTGAGACCGGCGGGTGGACCTATGTTCATCTGGAAGGCAGCCCCGCGCAGATTGGCTTTCAGCATGGCGCGCTGCTGGCTGCGGAGATTGAAGATCTGGTTCTGGTTAACAAGCTGGAAAGTTTGCACTCGACGAGGCGCGATTGGCAGTTCTTCCGCGAGTCGGCCCGCAAAATGCTGTGGCCGCACATCGATGCGGAGTACCGGCAGGAGCTGGAGGGAATTGCCAAGGGCGTTCAATCCAAAGGGGTGAAGCTGGATGTTTGGGACATTGTGGCGCTGAATGGCGGCATTGAGCTGCCGCAGTACTATGTGCCATGGCTGGACAAGCGCCAGCACGCGGCGAATCCGCCGCATATTCTGCCTGAGGGGCGGTGCTCGGCCTTTATCGCAACTGGGAGCTACACCAAAGACGGGAAGATCGTGATCGCGCACAACAACTGGTCAGGCTATGCCGACGGCGCGCGGTGGACTGTGATCTTCGACATCCAGCCGGCGCGCGGGCACCGCATGCTTATGGATGGAGAGCCGGGCGTGATTACAAGCCAGGACGACTTCGGCGTGAACGATGCCGGGATCATGATTACCGAAACGACCATTACGCAGTTCGAGGGCTGGGATCCGAGTGGGAAGCCGGAGTTTGTACGATCGCGCAAGGCGCTACAGTACGCCAACTCCATCGGCGAGTACGCCGCGCTGATCAAGGATGGGAACAACGGCGGTTACGCCAACGACTGGCTTATCGGCGACCGGAAGACAGGCGAGATCGCTTACCTGGAACTCGGGTTGAAGAACACCCCGATTTGGCGATCGAAGGACGGCTACTTTGTGAGCTCGAACTTTGCACGGGACCCACGGCTCATCAAGGAGGAGACCAGCGGCTTCGATCCGAGCAATCTGGGCGGTTCGGCGAACGCGCGGCACGTCACCTGGGATAAGAAGATGGCCGACTCCAAGGGGCGAATCGATGTGGAGATGGCGGAGCAGTTTCTTGCCGACCACGACGACAGCTTTAGCGGCAAGCACGAGGCCGACGAGCGCTCGCTTTGCGGCCATGTGGACACGACGAAGCGCGGCGTTCCGGAGTGGGATTGGGGACCGTACTATCCTGGAGGCGCAGTAACGGGCAAGGTGACGGACTCCGGCATGGCAGGGAACATGTCGCTGATCGCTCATGCGGGGCATCCGTGCGGGGAAGACTTTCTGGCCGGGCCGTTTTTGGCTGCGCATCCCGAGTACGGCTATCTGAAGCCTGTTCTCAAAGATATGAAGGCGGGGCCTTGGACGGAGTTTGCGGCGGGGGAGAAGAAGTAGATTTCGGGGACCGGCTCCGGGGACGATGCAGGCGCCTATGAAACATGGGCGTAGAATGATGCCATGATGATCCGAGCCGCAATCGCTTTTGTTGCCCTTGGCGCGTCCGCCTTTGCACAGCATGGCGGCGCACACGCCGGATCGTTCGGCGGGCGAGGATCTGCTGGACATTCCGGCGCCTCCGGATTCTCGCGGTCTGGCAGCTTTGCCCGGCCTGAATCGCCAGTTCGGGGTGGCGCTTTTGGGGGCAGCTCGAGATTGCGAGGGATGGGACTGCCGAACTTTACAAGCCGTCGAATTCCCGCTTACGGGAACCGATTCATGACGCCCCGTCCAACGTACCGATCGATTGGGGCCGGGCCGTCTCGCTCCGGAGGGCGCGAAGGGGATCGCGACCACCGCGACCGCTTCGATGCGCGGAGAAGGTCGTTCGAGAACTGGTACGTCAATAACTATCCAGCGTGGCTGGGATACGGGTACCCCTATTTGACCGATCCCGGTTTCAACGACTCGGGTGATTCAGATAACTCTGTGTATAACGAGAGCGGTGCGGCTTTGAATTACCCAGCTCCGTCTTCAGACTATGGTGCGCCCCCGCCCACAGGCGCGCAAAACGGGCTACGAGCTGCCGAGGTACCAAGCCCTCCATCCTCGCCCTTGCCCGAGCAAACTCTCACGGTGATTTTCAAGAATGGTCGCGCCCCAATAGAAATGCACAACTACATGATGAATACAGAGGTCCTCACGGATCTTGATTCTCGGCACCACGAGCAGATTTCGATGGATCAGATCGATGTCGCCGCAACACAGCGTGTCAATTGGGCTGCCGGTGTTGGATTTGAGATTCCCGTCGTCACCCGCGATTGAGCCTGTAACGTCCGGTTTGCAGTTGAATCAGGAACTTGCGATCAATTCATCGTCTGAAATTGTGCAGCTTCTGTCTAATACGCTTCTTCGTGTCAAGGCATTACTTGTTTCTGTTACTGATCACAATTGATCCATACCTCAAAGTAATATTTACTTATTTTGAATTTGTCTATTATTGGACAGACAAAGTGTGTAGTATCGCTGACATGAATTATTAATTGGAATTCTCTTGGTTGATCGCCTTGGCGGTTCGAGTGCGAGAGTAACATGGGCGCGTTGAGCAAGCAAGCCTGCCGGAAATGGCTGCCTTGTTAACGATCCAGTACTCGCCGGCTTGAGCCGAAAATAGATCGGTGTTCCAGGAATGAATGTTTACTGGTCCTGCCGAATGTACGCATTGTAAAGAGGTTGCCGAGTTCTCACCTGGCGCATTGCGCCTTCTGTTTCTCAGACTTCCCAGTATGCATATCCGGGCCTCCGAGCCTCATTGGTTCCTTCGCTGAGAGGACGCAGCGAAAAGGAGTCATTTGGCAATATCAACGCGGCATTTACGGTGTTATGTGCGCTCGGAAGGGTGGACACGATCATCATAAGAGCTACCTATACCATTATCCTCGCGCTGCTCGCCTGTGCAGTGCCGGCATTCGCCTCTGCTTCACCCAGCGTCATAGTCAACAGCCCCACAGCCAGCGCCATAGTCCCCACACCGTTCATTCTGGACGCAACCACTACTCCCTGCTCCGGTCAGCCGGTAGCCGCCATTGGCTACTCTCTCGATGACGGCGCCACCACAATCGTGAATGCAATATCCATCAACGCCGAGGTATCCGCATCCCTTGGCGCGCACACACTGCACGTCGAATCCTGGGGAATCACGGGCGCGGGCTGTGACACAAACGTGTCCATCACCGTGTCCGCAGCAGCCGCTGCCGCGCTGTTTACCAACCTGACCGTGAGCCAACCCGCAGCCAACGCCGAGCTGGTTTCGCCCTTCACTCTGATCGCATCCGGCACTCAATGCGAGTCGCAGCCCATCGCGGCCATAGGTTTCTCGATCGATGACAGCACCACAACTTCCGTCGTTTACGGTGTGGCTGTCAATGCCTCGGTCACGTCAGCAACAGGCGTACACACACTTCACGTCAAGTCCTGGGGCAACCAGGGCGCGGGTTGCGACACCGACATCGCCATAGATGTTGTGCCGTCGCCGATTTCTACGCTACCCGCCAATGCCATCGAGGTCCAGTCCATCCAGACGATGGCCAACTGGCAGGCCGCATTCGACACAGCAACCGGTGCCAACGCCTCAACATTCGGCGTCAGCAGCCTCACCTCCGCGCCTTCACTCAGCAGTGCAAGCCGCGAATTTGTCTCCACTTTTGCCGGCATTGGCGGCGAGCGTTACGCCGTGTCGTTCGGCGTCGACACTTCAGCCACCAACTTTCTCTATGACACCTGGGTCTACATTCCCAGTTCGTCAACCGATATCGCCAATCTGGAGTTCGATCTAAACCAGGTGATGGCCAACGGGGATACAGTAATTTTCGGCTTCCAGTGCGACTCCTGGTCCAATACCTGGGACTACACCGCCAACGCCGGAACCCCAAAGGTTCCCTCGGATGTCTGGCTCCATTCCAAATTCCCATGCAATGTGCCGAGCTGGACCACCGACACTTGGCACCACGTTCAGATCTCCTACTCGCACGACTCCCTGGGCAATGCGACTTACCAGTCCGTGTGGCTGGATAACGTTGAGCAGGATCTCAACATCACCGTGCCCGATGCCTTTTCGCTCGGTTGGAGCCCCACCTTGCTCACTAACTTCCAGGTCGACAGCATGACCTCAGTTGGCGCCGCCGACACCGTCTACCTCGACAAGCTCACCGTCTGGCGGTACATCGTCGACCCCGACAACGGAACCGGATCTCCCGTGGCGGCAACGTTGACAATGCCAGCGCCGAGTTCAAAGTTATCCGGCCCCAGTGTTACCTTCACGTGGTCGGCTGGCGAAGGAGTTACTGACTACTGGTTCAACGTGGGCACCACGGATTCAGGCTCGGGTTCGAAGAACATCTACTCCGGCAGTTCAACCACGCTCACCTCAGCTACCGCTTCGGGCCTTCCAAGCAACGGCGCGACCCTCTACGCCACGCTTTACTCGTTCATCGCCGGTGCCTGGCAACCCACCGTCTACACCTACACCGCTTCCGGATCACCCACGACCGCCGTGCTAGCCACACCGGGACCAGGCTCCGCGCTGACAAGCTCCGCGGTCACATTCACATGGTCGGCGGGCAACCCGGCAACCTACTACTGGTTCAACCTGGGCACGGGCGCCTCGGGCGCAGCGGCAAAGAACATATACTCCGGTAGTTCAACCAGGGCGACCTCGGTAACCGTTACCGGCCTGCCCACCAGCGGCGAAACCATCTACGCCACGCTCTACTCCTACATCGGCGGAACCTGGCAGCCCACCGTGTACACATACAAGTAGTCAACGGAACAGCTTCTCGCCGCGCACATTCAACGGGGCGGAAGACCGGAGAATTAAGTAAGACACACAGTCGAGATTCGGATTCCGGACAACTGGTCGCCAACTCGAAGGCTCTCGTTGAACTGAAGTTCGTTTCCACGGCGCGGTTGCTTGCTGTCGGGGTCGCTGGTACTATTCCCTTGCACACCTTTGCAGGGAGGCACGCATGACTACTCCACTGGACCCCAATCTGGCAGCGTTTTATGGGCAATTCGTTGCTGCCGCATACGATATGTACGCGGCCGACGAGAACAATCTCCGCCCCGCCCCCCTCAACATTCCTGCCGGCTGGGAGTTCTCCGCCTGGATCGATATGTCGGACTTCCTCTTCCAGATCAGGGAACCGAAGTTCTACGGCATCGTGGTACACGAGATCGCCAACCCGGACAACCGCATCATCGCCATCCGCGGCACCGAGGGCATTATCGAGTGGATTGACGACGCCGCGTCCATCGTGATGGTGCCGTTCAGGCAGGTGCCTTCGGCCGGCCGCGTGGCCTTTGGCTTCGACAACATCTACTCCACCATGAAGGTGGTTCCCGTGCCTCATGCCGCGTCCGCCGAGGTTGCCGCCGAGCCCGAACTGACCGGCTCGTTCGGCGACCAGCTCGAGCAGCTTGCGCTGCGGCGCGAGGGTGAGCGCGGCGTGGTGAGCGAATTCGACGAAGGCCGCAGCCGCCGCGACCGTCCCACCGTGGTTACCGGCCACAGCCTCGGCTCCGCGCTGGCCACGCTCTTTGTTCTTGAGAACAGTGTCAAGCACAAATTCGACATCACGCTGAGCAGCACACTGGCATCGCCCAAGGTGGGTAATCTTGAGTTCAAGCACCTGTTCGACGCCCTGCCGCTCACATCCTGGCGCATCGTCAATACTCGCGATGTCGTTCCCAAGCTTCCGCCGACCATCCCTTTCATTCTCGACTACGAGCACGTCGCCGTAGCCTACAGTTTCGACTCCGCGCTGTTTGCGAAGAAGAATCTGGGTTGCTACCACAGCATCGACACGTACCTGCATTGGCTGAACAACAGCATTCCGCTGGCGCCGGAGTGTGTTTAGGCGGGATCGACATGGTCGACGCGCGGTTTCAAGACGATCTCACTTCAGGAATCTGAACGACTTGAGGGGCTCTTCCAGGCGATTGCCCACTCTTATTGCATCCTCTTTCGTGGGTTGAACGATATCGCCAGACTCATAGGCCAGGACGCTAGTCCGTATCCTCCTGATGCCCAGTTCATAGCATTTATTTAGACGGAAGGCTCTATACAATTCCCCGTTGAGACCGCCGCTGGTCCACGCTGTTGAGACGTCAAATACTTTGAATTTCACGCCATGGATGGTTCTTGTTCCATGCATCTCCATCGGCCAGTCTTCCGGGCCTTTCATGCAGGCAACCTCGGTCTTGGCTTCCTTTATTTGCGCCACGGCAAATGCGGCCGCTCTTTCCGGGTACCCAAGACAGACCACGGTGGAAGTAGATTCGTCATCGTCATCGCAAACGGACTGTTGCCCTTCACAAGTGCCGGGAGGCTCCGACTTATCCTCCGGCTCGTTGCGCTGTGGACATCGAAAAAGTATCTGCGAATAAGTGAACTGAAATGCGCCGTCAGGGCTCAAAAACGTCTTCAATTGGTTTGCAGCGCCTTTGGAAGTTGCGCAGGAAAGCAGGACCGGAAACGTCAAAAGAAAAACTGCAACGATAACTTTCATCGCGAATCCTACCTCGCATAAAAGGTGATCGAAAATCTCAGCCGGCAGCTTCGACTGTCTCCACGGATGCAGCCATCACCATCTCGCGGATCGATTCGATTACCAGGTCCGGCTCGTCGAGATGAATCCAATGCGCGCTGGCCCGCGCAATCACCTGCTGCACATTGTCGCCAATGCGCGCTAGCCGCTCTGCTGACAGCGGCGTGGATTTGCCAGGGGTGAGCACCAGAACCGGAATATCGTGAATCGGCTCGGCGAAGTGCATTTCGCGCACCGACTCGGGAACCGCCTCAACATGGCTGCGCATCCCCTTGTAGTAGCCGGGACGCGACCAGTGCGCGGCCACCATGGGCCAAGTCTCTCGTGGCATCTTGCCCACTTCTTCGGTGACGCGCTTGAGCACGTGTCGTCCGCCGTTTCCAGCGGCGCCGGCGAGTTTGCCAGAGATGCGCCCGGAGCGGCATAGCAGGGACGTGATGGCAAGGCGCGCCAGCCCGAATCGCGCAATGGGAACCGCATAGCGCGAAAGCCGCTTGCCGCGATCGATTTCAGATTGCCTGCCTGGATTCAGCGGCGGCCACTCTTCGCAGCGCATGGGGTCGACCAGCAGAACGCTGAGCACGTCTTCGGGATACATCTGCGCGTACCGCCGCATGACCATCCCGCCGAAGGAGTGCCCGACCAGAATATAAGGAGGCTTGATGCCCGCGCGCTGCAGCATGGCGTGCAATTCCACCACGATGTTGCCGGGCGTGCGGGCGGTGCGGCAAGGACTGCTCCAGCCGAGTCCGCTGCGGTCATAGGAGGCCGTGCCGGTGAAGCGCGAAACCGTCTCCTGAATGTGAAACCAGTTGAGATGGGTGGCAGCAATACCGGCTTCAAACACCACAGTGGGGCCGCCAGAACCCTTTTCGAGCACATACAGGCTGTGGCCGTGCCCGATCTTTACCAAGCGTCCGTCGCCCGCATACCGGAGCCGGTCACGGTGAGCGCCGACAAGCTGGTAGAGAAAACCGGCGGAGATTCCGGCTGCGACAATGCAGAAGATGCAAAGAGCTACAACCATTAGATACATTATCGGTCCTGAAAACGAGTGAGTTGGTCGATAGTGAAATCTTTGAGACTCAGTTTTGCTTTCGCGCTTCCTCGATCGATGATGAGCAGCGTTGAGCCAGCTTGACCGCTGGACTTGACTTCAATCTGACTGGCGTACCAGACACCCTCGTCGTGCCGCAGTCCAAAGTAAGTGAACTGCTTCAACTCCCCCGATGTTCTGAGCGATTTCTCTACGTATACGGGAAAGCCGATGGTCTTGTCGAGCCATGTTTTCACTTGCGCGTAGTTCGTGCGGTCCTGCGGGCCTGGGGCGCTCAAAAGAACATCGCAGAGCCGCGCCCCGAACTTTGCGTCTTGCAGAGCCGTCTGGTTGGGCCAAAAGTACTGGGGCTCGAGGAAATCCTCGTAGCTGAATCCGCCGCCCAGCGGGCCGTCGCTCCACTTTTCAAAGGGCAGAGTGGACGGAGCCGTATCGCCAGGGTGGGCGATTCTAATCGAGTTTTGTCCATTTGGCCGCATCTCCAGCAGGATATGGGCGGGTGGGAAGGAGCTCCCTGAGGAATTCGCGCTTGCCTTTGAAGTTGCGCCAATCTCGACCAGAACACGGAGCACTCCGGGGAACCAGTGCGCCTTGATGGCGATGGGATAGCTTACTCGGGCGCCATTGCCCTGCACACGGACCAGGCGGCCGGTGGTACGGAAATCCGCCGACTGCACCTGGGATCGAGGGGCGGCAAGTATCTTTTGCACATCCGCCGCAGCGGCCGGTATGGCCAGAATGAGAGCGGCAATCAAGCTGGGGGCGATGAACCTCATTCCGGAGGCCTTCCGTCCGCGGCGTCATTCCGAACGCCCTCTCGGACGCCATCGCGAATGCGAATGTGCCGAGGCGCGGCGCGGGCAATCTCGTCCTCATGGGTAACCACGATCAAGGTCATGCCGCGCTGCTTCTGGATGCTGGTCAGGATCTCCATGATGCGCGCCGAATTCACGCTGTCAAGATTTCCGGTGGGTTCATCCGCGAGCAGAATCGCCGGATCGTTGGCCAGCGCGCGCGCAATTGCCACGCGCTGCCGCTCTCCCGCTGACAACTCGTTGGGATACTGATTCAGCCGATGATCGAGGCCCATCTCGCGCAGCAGCAATTCTGCCCGCTTTGCACGGTCTTTGGAGTGTTCGCTTACGGCCAGCATGGGCACCTGGACGTTTTCAATGGCGCGCAGCGTAGGCAGCAGATAAAAGGCCTGAAAGATGAATCCGACTTGACGAGAGCGGTAGGTATCGAGGTCGACGGCGTGGCCCAGAACCTCGTCCTGGAACCGGACTTCACCGCTGGTTGGCGTGTCCAGCCCGCCCAGCAGTTGCAGCAGGGTCGATTTGCCGCTTCCGCTGGGGCCGCTGAAGGCTACGTACTCCCCAGCCGAGATAGACAGGTCTACGCCGCGAAGCGCCTCGATTCGCCCATCGTCGTAGCTTTTGCGCAGGCTGCGTACTTCAAGCTGTGGACTAGTGGAGGGCATAGGTTCGCGGTCGGTCCTCACCGGTTAGACGTTGAGCCAGAGTTTGGGGCGGTCAGGTTGGCCGGCGGTGGGGAAGCAGAAGGACGCATACATGAAATGATAGCGCGTTGGATTGAACGTCCGCAGCTGCGATTTCTTGGGGAGTGGATGAGCAAACCGGGCCGAAGACGCAATGGCGAGGAAGGCCCGGGCCTGAAGGCCTTGCCGATTTGTCGCGGTTTCAGGGGGTTAAACCCCCTGCTCCCTCCGGGGTCTTCGATCTACAGCGATAGCCCCTGGTCGCGAAGCGAAAAAGACAAGGGACTTGCATCCAATGATCGCCGGAGCCGGATTCCGCCCCTGCGGCCATTGTCAAATAGATCAGTTTGAAAATTCTTGCGGGGAAGCTATGGTCCGATTCGCGATGCAAGCACCTGAAATCGGACCGCCTGCTTGCTTAGTAACGGCCGCGGCCGCGCGAACTGCCGCCGCCTCCGCCACCACCGCTGCCTTTGCGAGCCTGGTAGCAATCCCGGCAAAATACCGGACGATCGCCACGCGGCTCAAAAGGCACTGTTGTAGGCTGGCCGCATCCCGAACAAATCACAGGTGTTCCCTGTGCCGGAGCCGAACGGTAGCCGGAACCCCCCTGATCGTTCTTCTTTGCCTGCCGGCAAGTCTTGCAACGTTTTGGGGTCGAGTAACCACGTTCCTGAAAGAACGCCTGATCCGCAGCGGTGAAGGTGAAGTCTTGCCCGCAATCGCTGCACTGTAATTGAATGTCCGCGGCCATGTGTCTCCTCGTGGAGATTGTACAGTGCATTTTGTCTATTTTTGCAAGGAATCTTTTTCAAATTGCGAAACTTATTTTGTGGAAGCATTTTGAGCACGTCAAAACCACCATAACGCGGCTCCTCGCGCTATAGTTCTGTTCAGTGAAGACGCCTGATCCCGAGTTCGAGGCCGAATGTATTCGCCGCATACTGGCGGGCGAGAGGCAGTTGTTTCACGACCTGATACGCCCCTCGGAGCGCGCCATCTACTTCCTGCTGCTTTCGCTGTTGAGGAATGAAGCGGAGGCGGAAGACGCGGCGCAGGAGACCGCGATCAAGGTCTATCTGAATCTCAAGAACTTTCGCGGCGACTCTCAATTCCGGACATGGGTGCTGTCGATAGCGCGCAACGAGGGCCTGGGCCGGTTGCGCAAGCAGGGAACTCGCCGCGAAGATTCGCTGGACGCTGGCACCGACGAGCAAACCGGCGACTACACCCCCGCTATCCTTACAAGTTGGCGCGAAATCCCGTCGGAGGCACTGGAGCGCAAGGAACTGGGCGCGCTTTTACGGGAAGCGATTGATGCCTTGCCGGGGATTTACCGTAACGTTGTGCTGCTGAGGGACATCGAAGAGATGGATATTCGCGAGACCGCCGGGGCACTGGGCATCACCGAAGGCGCAGTCAAGGTTCGCCTGCACCGGGCGCGGGCTTTGCTGCAACGGAGCCTGGCTCCGCGGCTGAAAGGGTTTGTCCCCAAACGGAGAGGACTGTTTGGAGGGCGCGCATGAGGATCGACTGCAAACACGTGTGGCAGCACATCTCCGCGTACATCGACGGCGAGGTGGACGCGGCCCTGCGCGCGGATATCGACCGGCATCTGGAGACCTGCGAGATTTGCTCGGCGGTGCTGGATTCGACGCGGAACGTGGTGGTGCTGATGGCGGACGAGCGGGTGTTTGAGCTGCCGGTGGGGTTCAGTGAGCGGTTGCATGAGCGGCTGGATAGAGAGTTGGAGCTGGCTGGGCCGTCGTGAGTTCCAGTCCAGATCAGGGCGGGTCCAGGCACAAGGTTTGCCCATGGCCCTAAGATGCAGTGGCTGTAGATTCTTCGTGCTGCGTGCGGAGAGTCTCCGCACGCTGAATCTCTACGAATTCATTTTCCAACGATGCAAACCAAAACACGCGATCAAAGGAGAACGGGAATCTCCATTGCTGTGCGCAACCTGGAATCACCATGCTACGCGGAACCGTGACGCCACTATAAAGCAGTAGCCAAACGCGTGCATTGGCTCCCAAGTTCGCTTGATAGGTTGGTACCAGCTTGTCCTTGGAACTGATCCGCTCGGTTACTTGGCTGCGAGTGTCGGTCAGAACGTTATAGCCACCAGCTTCGCCGCACCACCAATCGTTCGCCCATAGAGAATTGATTGTGACCGAGAAGAATCCATCAGGCAGTTCGCCCCGTTCTTTAAAGGACACGAAGGGATTTGCCCGATGAGCATTCCCAGCGACTAGGGCGGCGAGCGCCCGAGCCATTGCGTGTTTGTCCTGCTTCCTTCCTCTGGCATCGGCGAAGTAGACCTGCACTTTTACTGGCCTGGCTTGGGAATTCTTGTAATATGCCAATTGCGCCGCTTCCATGATTTCCTCATGAAAGGTCTCCTGCGCAACCGGTGATATGCCATTGTTGGTGCTGGCGGGCCGCAACACTTCGCTCAACTCGATTCCGAGCGGTCCGGCGTCCGTTGCAAACCGAAAATCTGGTTCTTCGCTAGCAACTTCGCCAAGAGGAATAGGCATTCCAGCCTTCCGTGCTTCCGAAAGCATATATGCCTCGACGCCTTTCTTGTCCGTCTTCTTTACTCGCATGGCAACTCAACTTCATGAATCATTTTACCGGAGCACTACAGTTCTCGACGGCATCCTGACGGCCCCGGTTCACTCCGCAGAAAGCGTCCCTCAGTGGCTAAAGCCCAGAGTTTTCCGCCTTTTCGGCACGACTGAAGTCGTGCCCTTTCAAAGAAATTGGTTTTGCGCTTAATGTACGGGCTGAAGCCTGTACCCTTCAAACTGGCCCATTGCAGAGTCTCTACAATATATGCGCCGCCTGTTCGTCTTCATGAATGGATGGGTGAGCCGGTGACGACGACTTTGATGATCGAGCAAGACCGCCAAATCTCCGAAGTCATTGCCAAGGAACAGCCCCGGCTGCGTAATTTTATCCGTAAGCGCGTGCCCAACGAAGCTGACGTCGATGAGCTTCTCCAGGAGGTGTTCTTCGAACTGGTACAGGCACAGCGGCTGCTGAAGCCCATCGATTTCGTTTCCGGCTGGTTGTTTCGTGTGGCGCGCAATCGCATTACCGACCTTTTCCGCAAGAAGAAGCCGGAGAATTTTACCGATGCGGCAAGCGCGGACGAAGACGGCGAGTTGCTGGCGATTGAAGATTTGCTGCCATCGCCGGACGACGGGCCGGATGCGCTTTTCGTCCGGAATGTGCTGCTTGCCGAGCTGGAAATTGCGATTGCAGAACTGCCCGCCGAGCAGCGCGAAGTATTTGTGGCCCACGAAATTGAGGGGCGCAGCTTCAAGGAGTTATCGGCTGAAAGCGGCACCAACATCAACACCTTGCTTGCTCGCAAGCGCTATGCGGTGCTGCGCCTCCGCGAGCGGTTGCAGAGCATTCACGACGAATTCACAACGAAATGAGGAACTAACATGGCGAACGGTTGGGTAAAGAGAAATCCGTGGATTTTTGTGGTAGGCCCGCTGGCGATTGCACTTTTCACATGGGGCTTTGGTGAAGTGGTCATGCACCTTTGGAACTGGCTTACTCCGACTTTGTTCGGATGGCATGCGATCAGCTTCTGGCAGGCGCTTGGACTGTTGTTTCTTTGCCGCATTCTTTTTGGAGGGTTCGGCGGACATGGCCGCAATCGCTCTGGTTGGCATGGGCGGAGAGGCAATCGCTGGGAGTGCATGACGCCGGAGGATCGCGAGAAGTTCCGCCAGGAGATGCGGGCGCGCTGGAGCCGAGTGGGAGCGCCGCCGAGCGAAACCAGCGAGCCGGCGTGACGTGGGCTGCGATTTGTTTGGCCGGGTAGCTTCGGGTCGGCGCGTGGCAATCAATACGTGCCGATCCGGACAGTCCCTTGCGGCGGAGCCGGCCGGTGCACTATGACGTGAGACCAGGACTCCAACCCCACCAATAGCAGCGTAACAACCGCCAGAACCACCTGCAACCGCTCGGAACGCCTCTCCTTTGGGCTGATTTCACGTTTGCGCCATGCGGCAGAGGGCTGGGCACGCAAGCGCCAGATCCACGCCAGCACCGCCAAGTTTAGAAGTGCGCCCACAGTGGCCAGCGCCAGCATGGGAATGCGAAACGCATCGCGGTGAAACGCCAACAAGGGAGCATAGACACCGGAAGCTGCCAGCGCCCCAAGCCCGATGGCGACCCGCAGGCCGCTGATGGTGAGTACAGCGGTGCAAAGGCTCTGGAGAAGCGCGAACACCATGCTGGTCCAGCCTATATCGCGGATTCCCTTCGTGTTTTCCAATGCACCCATTTCCAATGTGCCCCCTGCTAACGTCGCTGCGCTTTTGCCGTCACTAAGCAGAATCAGAGTAGCGCAAGGAACCAGCAACAGCCAATCCAATACCCGCTTCGACGGATATTGAAGTCAGAACAAAGGCAGCCGGAAAGATTTTCTGTTCAACTGAACCACTTTCCCTGTAACCTTTCCGGCAGGTCTCCACTCTTATGGTGCGTGACTCGGATTGTGCGGGACTGGCCAGCAGCCTTTCCCGCGTGGCTACAACCGGCGGACCCCCATCCGCCCCAACCCCCAAGCGAGGTCAAACGATCATGAAGAACCAACTCAACGCTCTGCTTCTCACGGCGGCGCTCTCCGGCCTGGTTGGCGGAACCCAAGTATCGGCCCAGGCGGCCACCCAGGGTAATGCGAAGGTGAACGCGGCCAAGGCCGGTCTGCGCCTTACCAGCCTGGATCAGACCGCACCTGCCAAGCACTCCTGTAAGGGCAAGAACAGTTGCAAGGGCTCCGGCGGATGCAAGACCGGCGACCAGGGCTGCAAGGGCAAGAACACCTGCTCCGGCAAGGGCGGATGCGCCACCGACGGATCGAAGCCACCCTCATCGCTTGTCTAACCCTCCCCCCAACCGGTGGCGCGGCGCTGAGAAGCACAATCCAACAAACCTCCGCGCCACCAACCTCGAAGACTGAAAACCGACAACTAAAAACTGCCTTGCGGGAACTCTTCTTATGCCCGGAAATCGCTTCAATGCGTATCAGGATCACGGCGTAGGCATCGGCCTGCGCATTCCTCATTACGAGCACATCTTTTCGCGCAAGCCGGTAGTGGACTGGTTCGAGATTATCTCGGAGAACTTCATGATCGACGCGGGCCGGCCGCTGGCCATGCTGGATCGCATCCTGGAGCAATATCGCGTTGTGCAGCATGGCGTGTCCATGTACTTTGGCTCGGTGACGGCCCCCGATCCCGAGCATCTGCGCCGCCTGAAGCAGTTAGTCCGGCGCACCAACACGCCGTGGCTCAGCGACCACCTGTGCTGGGGCAGCGTGGACGGGACTTATACCCACGACCTGCTGCCGCTGCCTTATACATGGGAGGCGGTGGAGCGCACCGTGGACCGGGTAAAGCAGGTGCAGGACTATCTTGAGATTCCTGTTGCGGTAGAGAATGTCTCCAGCTACGCGGCGTTCACCGGATCGCAGATGACCGAGTGGGAGTTCTTATCGGAAGTGGTCAACCGTGCCGATTGCGGCATTCTGCTGGACGTGAACAACATCTATGTCTCCAGCGTGAACCACGAGTTCGAGCCTATGGATTACGTCAACGCCATTCCCGCCGAGCGCGTGGCGCAAATCCACATCGCCGGCCACTCGCGCTATGACAAGTACATCCTGGATACGCACGACCATCCGGTGATCGACCCGGTATGGCAGCTTTACGCGCGGGCCATCGAGCGATGCGGGCCTACTCCCACGCTGCTGGAATGGGACGATCATATCCCCAGCTTCGACGAGGTTCACGCCGAGGCAAAGAAGGCCGAGAGGTATCTGAACAGTCATGCGGGCGCGGTTTCGGAGGCTCTGCGATGAATCTTGAAACCCTGCAGCGCGAGATGGCCGCCGCCGTGATGCAGCCGCTGACGGCCGACGAGGACATGCGCGCACTGGCTGCCGATGGCCGCACCATGAGGGCCGTGGCTGAGTCGTTCATCGCGCCGAATAGTGGGCTAAGCGCCTTTGAGCGCCTGGAGATCTACAACCGCCAGTACTGGTACCGCGTCCTGGATGCGCTGGCCGAGGACTTTCGCGCCTTGCGCGCGGTGGTTGGCGGCGGCGCTTTTGAGGCCCTTTCCATCGCCTATCTTACGGCGCATCCAAGCCGCTCGTTCAGCATGCGCAATTTGGGATCGAAACTGCCTGAATGGCTTGCGGCCAATCCGCAGTTTACTGGCCGACGCCATCGATTGGCCATGGATGTTTCGCGCATCGAATGGGCATTTGTGGAGGCTTGGGACGGCGCGGATCACACCCCGCTCACCCTCGACCAGATTGCGACTCTCGATGGAGGCTCGCGGTTGGCGCTTCAGCCGCACCTGCGGCTGATCGCACTGAATTACCCCGCCGACGATCTGGTTTTGGCGCTGCACGACCGGGAGAAACGGGACGCCAGCGAGGCGGGCCACAGGCACGACGAAGGTTCTGAAGACGAAAGCGGCAGCAATTCAGGCGCGCCGGCCAAACTGCCGTACCTCCGGCCAAGGTCCACTTGGCTTGCGGCTCATCGCGTCGATCTGTCAGTGTATTACCGCCGGCTGCAGCCCGAGGAGTTTCTGACGCTCTTGGCCATTCGGCAGGGTCTTGGGCTTGGCGAGGCTATTGATGCGGGCTTTCAGGATTCGCAAGCTGCTGAAAAGCGTCGACCCCGGCTTATTCGCGAATGGTTTTCCAATTGGGCTGAACTGGGTTGGATTTGCGCGCCCGATCTGGAATCGCTTGCGAGTATCTGAAAGAGAGCAACGGGAAGGAAAGACATGGCAAGGCTCATCGACTTTATCGGCAACGCTTACGCGCGCGCCGTTAACCTTTTGACCTGGCTTAGGAGCCCGCTGCTGCTGGCAATTCGTCTCTACTGGGGCTGGCAGTTTGCGCAGGACGGCTGGGGCAAGCTGAATCATCTGGACAAGGTGACCGAGTACTTCGCTACATTGAACCTTCCCATGCCGGCGCAGACTGCTCTCGCGGTGGCGCTGATCGAGTTGGTCGGCGGAGTTCTTCTCGCGGTCGGCATTGGCACGCGGATTGTATCGCTGGTGCTCTTCGTCAACATGACGGTCGCCTTCTGGACGGCGGAGAAGGAGGCATTCCTTGGCGTTCTGTCCGCTCCGGACAAGTTTCAGGCAGCAGACGCCTATAACTACTGGTTTGCCGCGCTGCTGATTTTGATTCTCGGGCCGGGTATTGTCTCCGCGGATGCGCTGATCGGCAGGTGGTACAGGGCGAAGCGCAAAGCGTGACAGCGGTTGCAATCCGGAGGCAGTATCATCAGTTCCACTGATTCTCTTTGTGGAATTCGGCTGATATGCGGATTGTTTATGTACTAACTTCGCTCGGGATAGGCGGAGCGGAAAGACAGGCGCTCGCTTTGGCTGATCGCATGGCGGGGCGCGGTCATACAATCGCGTTGCTCATTCTGCGTCCACCGGTTCCGGAGCAATGGTCCGTTGCGCTCCCTATCGTCCACTTGAACATTCGAAAGACGCCGCTGAGCCTGCTTGAAGGCCTGGCGCAGGCTCGCCGTTTTCTTCGCAACTTCCGCCCGGACTTGATTCACAGCCACAGCTTTCACGCCAACATATTTGGTCGCCTTCTGAAGCTCTTCGTTCCATGCGTTAAGGTTCTCTCTACCGTTCACAACGTTTATGAGGGCGGGTGGGGGCGGATGTTGGCGTACCGCTTGACCGATGGCCTTGCCCTGCGCACTGCCTCGGTCAGCCATGCGATCGCAGAGCGTTTCACTGGGCTGAAGGCTGTACCCCGCCGCAAGTGCGTGGTGGTGACAAACGGAATCGACACCGCCGAGTTTGCTCCTGACGCGACTCGCCGGGAGCGCATGAGAATTGAGATGGGTGTGAATCCCGGCTTCATCTGGCTAGCCGCAGGCCGCATTGTTGCTGCAAAGGACTATTCGAACCTGCTTCGAGCCTTTGCGCAGTTGCGGAAAGGGCGCACCGACGCTCATCTATGGATCGCAGGTGAAGGAACTGGACAGGAGTTCGACCGCTTGGCCCGCTTGCAGGCGGAGCATGGTTTGGGCGACGCGGTGCGTTGGCTGGGCCTGCGCCGCGATATGCCTGCACTGCTCGACGCAGCCGACGGATTCGTGCTGTCTTCCGCATGGGAGGGGATGCCTCTTGCCGTGGGCGAAGCCATGGCGATGGAGAAGCCAATCGTGGCTACCGATGTTGGCGGCGTCCGCGAACTGGTGGGAGAGACCGGCACAATCGTTTCACCAGGCGATCCGGAGGCCCTGGCGCAGGCCATGCTTTATGAGATTGAGAAATCCGAGGCAGATAGGCAAGCGATGGGGAGAGTTGCTCGCAAGCGAGTTCAAGACAGTTTCAACATCGACGCGAAGGCGGACGAGTGGGAAGCGCTGTATCGGACAGTAACTCAACAGGAGCGTTAAGGCAGGGCTCTATCGCAATTCGGAAGCTCACCTTTGCCGCGAACTCCACCGTGATAACCTTATCGGCGGTCTACCAATACAGTGGAGCAACGGGTTAAAGGGGCTGCGGAAGAAGGAACGTGGCCTAGTTGAGTTGGCGGAGAAGCATAGCGCAGGGGCTAAAGCCCAGTTGATTCTATGGTACTTGCGGCACGACTGAAGTCATGCCCTGATACAAAGCCTTCTCGAATTGCATCAAGAACCAGTTATGCCGCAGGCCACAAATGCTTGGCGCGGCCTGATTTATGGAGGAAGGGTAATGCGGGGAGCAATCGCAGTGGTGTGCGGTCTGTTGGTTGGGGGAGCACTCGGTATGGGGAATGAATCGGCGGATGCGCAAGTGAGGCCGGCGCGGAACGCGGTGCAGGCGCTGGATCATGGCTGGCAATTCCGGCAGGTTACAGCAGGTGCGGAGCAGGACGAGAAAGGCTGGCTACCGGCCACTGTCCCCGGCGATGTTCACCTCGATCTGCTGGCCAACAAGAAGATCCCCGATCCGTTCTTTCGCGACAACGAGGCAAAACTGCAATGGATCGAGAATGAAAGCTGGGAATACCGGCTTAGCTTCGATGTAATTCCGGCATTTCTTTCCCGCTCGAACGTCGACCTGGTTTTCGACGGCCTGGATGCAACGGCGCAGGTGTATCTGAATGGTACTCAGGTGCTTGCGGCGGACAATATGTTTCGCATCTGGCGCGTGCCGGTGAAAGGGCATTTACACGTAGGCAAGAACCTGCTGCGAGTGGTGTTTCCATCGCCGATCAAAGCGGCTGCGGCAGTTGCCGCGCTCGATCCCTGGCAGCCACAGACGAAGACCGAGCCGAAGACTTATGTTCGCAAAGCCGCATACGAATACGGCTGGGACTGGGGGCCGAAGTTTGTAACCAGCGGGATCTGGCGCATGGTGCGCCTGGAGGCATGGGACAAGGTTCGTATTGCGGACTTCGTCATTCGCCAGCACGATGTGAGCAGGGAAGTGGCGCACGTTAGCGCCGAAGTTGAGATCGAGGCCTCAACCGCCGGCTCAGCCCAAGTGACGGTTCAGTACACTGACAACGCCAGACCTATGACCGAGATTGCAACGGTAAACTTTCATGCCGGGCGCAATGTCATCGATCTGCCGATCGAGATTCGGCAGCCGAAGCTTTGGTTTCCCGCAGGCTACGGCGATCAGGCTCTTTACGAATTCACGGCGCAGGTTGGCACGGGCGTGATGCCGGCAGAGCAGCGCAAGGTAAAGGCCGGGCTTAGGACCATCGAACTGCACCGCGCGCCAGATCAATGGGGCCGTTCTTTTGAACTGATTGTGAATGGCATTCCCGTCTTTGCGAAGGGCGCGGACGTGATCCCGTTCGACAGCTTTCCCAATCGTGTGACCGAAGCGGATTACCGGCGCATTCTTGAGTCTGCCCGCGACGCCAACATGAACATGATCCGCCACTGGGGCGGCGGCTACTACGAAACAGACGAGTTCTACCAAATCTGCGACGAACTGGGCATCATGGTGTGGCAGGACTTTATGTTCGGCAACGACTGGCAGCCCGGCACCTACGACTTCAAGCTGAATGTTGAAGCCGAGGCCGACGACCAGGTGCGGCGCCTGCGCAACCACCCCAGCATTGTGGTGTGGTGCGGCAACAACGAGACCGAAGGCGCCATTCATTGGGCGGGCAGGGACGGGCTACCCGCGGATGTGCGTTATCAAATGTGGCAGGACTACCTCACGGTTTTCAGCGGGATTCTGAACCGGGTGGTAGCGCGGCTTGCCCCGGAAACGCCCTACTGGCCTAGTTCGCCCAGTTCCGATTATGAAGCTCTCAGCGACCACTACCAGAGCGGGGATGCGCACATCTGGGATGTGTGGCATGGCCGGGTACCCTTCTCAACCTACGAGACACACCATGCGCGCTTTGTCACGGAGTATGGCTTCCAGTCGTTTCCGGAGATGAATACGGTGGAAGCATTCACCGAGCCGGAAGATCGAACCGGTATCTTCACAGCGGTGATGCTTGCCCACCAGAAGAACAACGAAGGCAATGACATTATCCATAACTATCTGCTCAAGGATTACTCCGAGCCGAAGGATTTCCAGAGCTTTCTTTATGTAAGTCAGGTGTTACAGGCCGAGGGGATCAAGATAGGCGCGGAGCATTTTCGCCGCAGCCGGCCGGAGACCATGGGATCGATCTTCTGGCAATTGAATGACTGCTGGCCGGTAGCTTCCTGGTCCTCGATCGATTACTACGGGCGGTGGAAGGCGCTGCAATACTATGCGCGGCGTTTCTATGCGCCTGTTCTGGTTTCGCCGCATGTGGAGGATGGCTCGCTGAAGGTTTATATTGTTTCCGACAAGGTCAAGGGTGAATCGGCTACGTTGCGGGTACGCCTGATGGACTTCGACGGCAAGGTGCTGCTGGAGGAATCGCACGCTGTGGATGTAACTCCGCTGGCCAGCAAGGTCTATCTTGACTGGCCGCTAAAGAAACTTGCCGATGCTGGCGCGGCAGACACTTCGCGCGTCTTTGTAGTCGCCGATCTGACCGAAGGTGGCGCGCAGGTTTCGCGCAACCTGGCGTATCTGGCTCCGGTAAAGGAAGTTCACCTGAAGCCTGCCGCGCTTAAGATCGAGACCTCGGGAGCAAACGGAAGTTACAAGTTAAGCGTAACTTCTCCGGTGCTGGCCCGCAGCGTTTCTATCTCTGCCGGCAGCCTGGACGTGAAGCTCTCGGATAACTACTTCGATATTCTGCCGGGAGATACAATCCAGATTGTGGCGACCACCACCTCGACGCTCGATAAGTTAAAGGCACAGTTGAAAGTCCTCTCGCTGACGGACGCATTCTCCACCGGCGGTCAAGGCGCCACGGTTGGCGCGGCACGCTGAGCAAAAGCAACGGGCCGAAGCACCCGCTCCGGCCCTTGTTGCTCTAACACTTATTCACGGATCAGAACGAGAACACGACTTGCGCAAAGACGCGCCGCGCGGCTGAACCTGTGCTGAAAATGCCTTGGGCAAGGCTCGTCGACTTATCGAAATACGGGCTGGTAAGCGTTCCTGTCGGGGTTCCATAGTCGATGTCGTTGAAAAGATTCAGCGCCTGAACGCTGAAGTTCAGCGAGTACTTTCGGCCCGTGCTTGTGGGTCCGAACATGCCACCCGGTCCACCGCGGCCGCCGCCACCACCCATTCCGCCTGGGCCAAAGCCTCCTCCCGGAGGGCCGCCGCCACGGCCACCGCCGCCTCCGCCTGGAGGTCCACCTCCTCCCGGAGGGCCTCCGCCATCGGTGACGCCTCCGGTTGGATTCGTTTTTGGACCAATGCCAAATGCGCGACTGATGCGAAGGTTTACGGCTACCGCGGCGGGGCCATTGCCCAGGTTAGCCGGAATCAGAGCCTCGCCCGGGAGTGACGCGCTGTCCAATTGGCCAAACGGAGTGGACACAATATCGGCTGCCGGCGTGGTAGAGGTAGCGTAGGTGGGCCTCCGATTGAACAAGTTATTCAACGGGTCGGTAGGCAACGTGATATTGAACGGCCGGCCCGCCTGAGCAATCAGGAATGGGTTGAAGCGGATGCCCCACGGGCCGCCGTAATTGGCCATGAAGAACACCGAATTGCGGTTGACAAAGGGAGCGCGGCCGTAGTCTTCGTCCAGGTCGTAGGCATTCGAAGCACTGCCGCTGCCATTCCCGTTGGCATAAGACAATGTGTAGAAACCAACCAGGCTCAGGTCCTTGCTCACCTTGGAGTTGACGCTGACAATGGCCTGGTTCTGCTTGAAAACAGCCTCGGGAAAATACTCATATAAGTAGCCGCCCGTGCCGGTCTGCGGAGTTCCGCCGGTTGCCTGGTTGGCATTCCGCGTAACTAACTGATGAACCCCAAAGGAATGCAGGTAGGTGAGCGTAAGGCTTGTGCCGGTGAACAGCTGGCGCTCAAGGCTGGTACCAAACTGTTCCGTAGTCGCCGCATGAAACCCGGGATCTACCTCATACTTCACGGGCGCCGATGCGCCGCTGGTGGAACCGCCATTGCTCGTGCAACTTGCCAGGTTTATCGCATTCAATGACGTCGCAGTCGCGGTGCAGGTTGGATCGTTGAGCACCACCTGTTGCTGAAGGTTGGCGCGGTTGATGGTCAGGAAACTTGAAGTGGTCAGACGGTCGAAGAAAAACCCATAGCCGCCGCGCACCACCGTCTTGGTCTTCTTGTCTTTGCCGTTTCCGTCGAGCGCATAGGCGAACGAAGCGCGCGGCCCCCAGTCGTCGTGATCGGCGATGTGGTTCTGAGCCTCCCATCGAAGGCCGCCCGAGAGAGTGAGCTTGGGATTGAATTTCCAGTCGTCCTGGACGAAAACTGCCGCGTCGAACATATTTGCCACAGCCGATTCCTGTCCCGTCGCGTACGTTGCGGAGCTGGGCCCGTATCCCTGCTGAACCAGTTGGTTGAAAGTCTCGCCACTTTGCAGCCCGTTGGCCATGGCAAGGTAGTTCTGGTAATTGGCAAATGTGAAGGCGCCGTTGAAGTTGGAAGTGGTTAGATTGGCGTCCCTGGTGTCACGCAGACGCGTTCCAAACTTGATGGCCTGCGCGCCTTTGCTCAGCGTGGTCATGTTCCAGAATTCCAGCCTTGTGGTGTGATCGCGGCTTTCCTGGCTGGGATAGCCGCCTCCGGTGAAATCGCCTTGCACGCCGATGGTGCGATCGTTTGAATCGGGGTAATGATTCTCATTCTGGCGCTCATACTGGAAGCGCGTCTCATTCACGGCATGATCGTTGATCACAAATGCGTCGCTCATCTGCACCGTGTGATCGGTATTCGACTCATGGGTGGATGCGGATGGCAGCGATCCCGAATTCAAATCTCCGTGCTCGGATTCCGACCAAAATCCATAGCGTGCCGTAAACGTATTCTTTGCGCCCAATTGCCAATCGATGCGCGCCGAGGCATTGTCGCGGATGCGCCTGTTCAGGAGATTTACGCCGTAGCTTGGGTTGTTCGCAAACGCGCCTGTTCCATCTTCCAGCACCGCATCCGGAATCAGCCAAGCATTCACGTTCTCTGTATTGCGCTGTTCGGCGCTAGCAAAAAACGAAGCGGTTTTTGAGATCGCGCCACTTACCGTTGCGTTGAACTGGTAGCTGTAGTAGTCGGGAATGGTGGACGTGAACGGGTTGCCGGTATTGAATGGCTTGTCGTTGCCCTGAATAAAGGCCTGCCCGTGCAGTTTGTCTGTTCCCGGCTTGGTGAGAATCTCAATGCGCCCATAGCCCAGGCGGTCGTACTCAGCGGAAAACGGATTCTGATTGATGCGAATCTCGCGGATGGCCGACTTGGGCGGAAGCTGCCCGCCGCTGAATCCGTCGATGTAAATCTGTCCGCCGTTCGGTCCCGCCGATGGTCCGGCCAACGCCGTCAACTCGTTCGAAAGCTCGTCCGGGTCGTCCGACAGCGCTTCAAGATCCTTGCCCTTGATTACGATGGCGTTCGAGTTGCCGCTGGCTTCGATGTTCACTGTTGGCGATTCGTCGGTAACGGTAACGCTCTGCTGCTCCACTTCCATCGCCATTGAAATGTCTACGCGCTTCGATTGTCCGGCGGCAAGCTGAATGGCCGGCATTTTGAACGGCGCGAATCCAGGGTAGCTGGTTCGCACAATGTAGCTTCCCGGCGTCAAACCGGTTACCGCATAGGCTCCGGAAGAATCCGCAGTGGTCTCCTTTACAGTCGCGCCCGCACTGGTGGTGATGGTAACGGTAGCGCCGGGAATGAGCGCGCCCGTGGGGTCGGTAATGGTTCCGCGCAAAGCTGCGGTTGACGCAGCCGTTGTGGATGCGGCGCCTGCGGATGCCGCAGGTGTCTGCACCGGCGGCGCCGTCGCCTGAGCCTGCGTCGCCTGCGCTACTGCAAGTCCCAGCGTGAATAAGACCAGAAAGATAGGAATGCCATGCAATTTTGAGTACAAGAGTCCCCCGCTTGTTTCAGTTCGGAATTTGAGTTCTTTTACTGGGCTGCCGCGTCCGCCGCGCCGGAGCCGGAATTCATGCTCCAGTTGTTGAGCAGACTCTGGCTGGCTGCGGGCGCTTCAAGAAGCGGCTCCACGCCCGCCACCAACGTGATGGCTGTTACGTCTGTTGTCCCGTCGGTTGCAACCACCATTACGGCGTCGTCTTTCTTCAAGTCCGCCAACTGAATGGCAGGCGCACGGCTGAGCATTTGCTGCGGGTCGCCCCCGCCCGCTCCACCGCGCCCGCCGCCGGACCATTGTGCATTGCCGCCGCCAGGCCCGCCGCCTGCGGCCGGTGCTGTACCAGTTGCCGCAGATTGCCTGTTGCCGCTCCATCCTCCGCCAGCGCCGCCTGACCCTCCTGCAGCCCCAGTCCCGGCTGCGCCAGTTCCGCCCTTCAACCGCGCCGCCAGCATTCGCGCCATCATGTCCGGTAACCGGCGCATCTGCACGTCCGCGGTAATGTGGATGGTGATTTGCTTTTTGGTGACCAGATCTTTCACCACCAAACTCGAACTGCTCGCATCCGTGGAAATTACCGTTCCGGAGATGTTGCGGAAAGTGCCTGAGATCACCTCTTCCGCGTCGATTGAGGTGCCGTCGGCGTTCTTTTCGCCGCGCGCGCGCAATTGGTCGCCGGCCTTTATCGCATCGATCGGCGCCGCCACCGCTGCGTCAAAACTCACTGAAGCGGGTGCGTACCGCTTTAGAATGGTGGCCTTGGCCGTTCCCTGCGCAATGTGAACCGTGATTGTCTTGGCCGCGGCTCCAGCGCCGCTGGTCAGCACAATGACGCCGCCGGAGCTGTCGACGCTCTTCACCAATCCGCCAACCCCACGCCGCTGCCAGTCCTCGCGATCCTTCTGCTGCTTGGCCGCAACGTCTTCCTGCTTGATGGCAATGACTCGCAGCGCCGACGCCGTGGGGCCGGTAGCGCTCGGATCCAGTTTCACCAGCACTCGGTCGCCGTTGGCCAGCTCGCTGAACAGGATGGGGAGCGCGGCGCTAAGATTTGTTTGCCCCGGAGCGATGCGCAGGATCGCCGCCGTTGAAGGAACATCCACCTGGCGAGCGTCGCCCGTCTCTGGCTTCACCGTAAGCGTATTGCCCGCGATGGCAGTGATTGTGCCGCGGAAAGAGGACGGCGACTGTGCCCGGCTCGCCGGAGTCCCCGCCAAAGCCGCTAGCGCGGCTACTAGCACCAGTCGCGCAATCGATACAAAAAACCGAATCCTTCTCTTGCTATTCATAAGCCGTTTCTCCGCGGAACATATCCTGCCAATGTCCGGGGTCCGATAGTTATTGTCATTTTTGTAGACGAGTGAGGCGGGCAAAAGGTTGAACAGCCGACCGCGGGATCCGTTGACCGAACACAATTCGTCACAAGATGGGCGCAAAGGATTGATGTTTAACCAGTTGCGATTTGTTTAGGCGAAATGGCGGAGGGTATGCGCTTTGGGCGGTTAAGGGCGTCAATTCACCAGTTCCGCAGTCTCAAGAAACGTGTAGCTCCCCGACGGGGAAGGAACCACATGCGTCAGCCGGCGATTATGCACCACAATCGTATTCGGGTACCAGAGATTGATAGCCGGCAGATCGCGCGCCAGTATATTCTGCGCTTCCACATAGTCCGCACGTCGCCTGTCGGCGTCAGGAATTTGGGCGGCGTCGTCGAGCAAAGCGTCGAGATGCGGATTGGAGTAGTGGCTGCGGTTTGCGCCCTTTGGAGAAAAGCTCGCGGTGGAAAAGACAAACGTGAAGATGTCCGGCTGTTCGTTGCCGCCAATCCAACGCAGCGAATAGATTTGAAACGCGCCGCTCCGCACGTCGGAAAGAAAGGTTGCTGTCTCATAGCTGCGAATGTCGAGCGCAATTCCCACCCTGGCGAATTGCTGTTGCAGCACGGCGGCAAGTAATCGAGTCTCTTCCAGGGTGCTGGTTTTCATGGTGAGGCGGAGGCGCACCCCATCGCTCCCCGGCGCATATCCGGCCTCGTTCAATAGGCGCGTGGCCCTGGCTGGATCGAAATCGTATCGAGGCCCATCGCCGCTCCATGCCCAGTGGCTTGCCGGCAGCAGGCTGAATGCAGGTCGCGCATGGCCGCCCAGCAGTGCCTTGATCACCAATTGCGAATCGATGGCGCAGGCAATCGCCTGTCGCACCCGCGCATCTTTCAGCAGCGGATCGCGCAGGTTGAAGCCCAGATACTGAATCTCCGTGCCGCCGGTTTCGTTGATTTGCAAATTCGGCCGGCGGGCGAGTACCGCAAGCGAGTCCATGGGAAGGGAATTGACGGCCACGTCGGCCGAGCCTTTTTCCAGTTCAAGAGACTGGGTGATTGCATCGGGCACCACCGCGAAGCGCACCCGCTCGAGGCTGGGAACCTGAGCCCAGCTCAGCGGATTACGTTCCACCACCACCTCCTGGTCGATTTGCTGGCTTACAAATCGGAACGGACCGGTCCCCACCGGATGCTGCCAGAAGTCCTTTCCGCTGCCGTCGGGAACAATCCCCATTGCGCCCGTTGAGAGGTTGGTGAGCAGAAAATTGTCCGCGCGCTTCAAATGAAGAATCATGGTCCTCTCGTCGGGCGCTTCCATTGTGTTGATTGAAGCATAGGACGCAGCTTTGGGAGAGATGATCGCGCCTGAGCGCATTGAGTTAATGGTCCACAGCACATCGCGAGCGGTCAGCGGTCTCCCGTCGTGAAACCTGACGCCGCTCCGCAAATGAAACACCAGCGTCAGCGGATCCGGCTGCTCCCAGCGCTCAGCCAGCGCCGGGGTGAATTGAAAGCTGGCATCTCGCGCCACCAGTCCGTCAAAGAGCAGCGCGTCGATGCGTTGCGACTGCGCGTCTGTACCAATCCGCGGATCGAGGTTGGCCGGACTGCTCTCAATCAAGAAAACCACCGTACGCGGATCTCTCGGCGCCGATCGGCAGCCCGCAATCGCTATCAGGCAAGCCAGCGCAAACATCCTACGCATAGGTCACCTGGCCAAGAATAACGGGCCGCAACGCTCCCGTGGCTGCCGGCACATTTCCGGCGCGATGATGCCAGGTTTGCCAGGCCAGCAGCGCAAACGCGGCAGCCTCCTTGGCTTCCGCCGGCAGCCCGAATTCCTCGCTGACTGCCAACTCGCACCCCAGCGGCTCCAGCCTTTGCGCCAGCATCGCCATCAGTGTACCGTTGCGTGCCCCTCCGCCAGAGACGATGTAGTCCGCGCCGCCCCTCATCCTGGCCCGCGCATACCGCTTATAGCTGTCCGCGATCGATTCCGCCGTCAACGCCGTGGCGGTGGCCAGAGCGTCCGCGGGCGTGGAGCTATGCCGCCGGCAATTTGCCAGAAACTTCACAGCATACTCCCGGCCAAACTGCTCCCGCCCCGCCGTTCGCGGAGGCTTGAGCTGAAAGTATGGATTTCGCAGAGCCGCGCGCAGCACCGGCTCAAGCACGCTTCCCTGTGCGGCAAGAGCCCCATTCCTGTCGAACGGCTTGCCGATTAGCTCCTGTGCCAGCCAGTCCATGACCATGTTTCCCGGCCCGGTATCGAATGCAATCACGGCATCCGGCCCGGCGCCGGCGGGAATCGCGGTAAGGTTAGCAATGCCACCGATGTTTTGCAGGACCCGCCCGCGTTTCGCATCGGCAAACAGCACATAGTCCAGCAGGGGAACGAGCGGTGCGCCCTGACCGCCGGCGACCATGTCAGCGGGCCGAAAATTCGAGACAACAGGAATCCTGAGCGCACCGGAAATCACCGCCGCTTCTCCGGCCTGCCACGTGCAGGCGAATCGCCTCCCCGCGTATAGCGCCGGGCGCGCCTGATGATAGAGCGTCTGCCCATGACAGCCGATCAGGTCCAGCTTTTCAGGATGCCGCTCCAGGGTGGTGGAGACTGCTTCGGCATAGGCCAGCCCGAGCCGCCAGTTCAGCCGCGCCAACTCATCCGTCGAAGTCGACTCCGCATTCATTGCCGCCAGCACCGCGCGGCGAAGCGCTTTTGGATAGGCGAATCCCTCATGCGCCAGCAGCGAGAGCCTGGGCTTCAGCTTCCCCGGCGCAATCCGCATCAACGCTACGTCGATTCCATCCGCCGACGTGCCGCTCATAATGCCTGCCACGGTCATAGCCTTCACTGTCATGCAGGCAGCGCCTCCATTCCCGGGCCGGCCTTCCCAGCCTCCACCGCTCTGGCAACGGTCTTGCCGAAGCTAAAAATCTTCGCCTGCAGCGCTTCGAATTGCTTTGCCGTAAGCTCTTTCGGAACTCCCCCGGCAAACAGTCTGCCGCGCGTGCGCGCAACCTGCCCAGCGCGCGCCAGCAGCAATTTGCGAAAAGCCGCGGAACGCTCGCCCTCGGCAATCAGCGCCTCAAACGCGCGCAGAATCAGCTCAGGACTGTGGCATATCTCAAGCAAGTCCATCCCCGCGCGAATTGCGGCTACAGCAGCCTCTTCCATTGGCATGAACTTGAGAATTCCGCCCATCTCCATATCGTCGGAGAAGATCAGTCCCCAGTACCCAACCCGCTTGCGCAGCATCGTCGTTATCCAAAACGGCGATGCGCTCGCCGGCCGGTTTTTTCCCCGCGTCTCAGGATAGGCCGCATGGTTCACCATGATCATTGGCAACTCATTCCGCAATTCGCGGTACGGAGCCAAGTCTTTCTGCCACAGTTCCCGGTGGCTGCGCCGGATTACCGGAGTCGCCAGATGCGAATCGTCTACCCCGCCGCCAAGCCCCGGGAAATGCTTCCCGCACCCAATCACCCTTTGCGTCGCCAGCCCTGCCAAGAAGTTCCGGGCATAATCCACGACGCCCTCCGGTGTCGCCGCTGCGGCTCTGGTCCCCAGCACCTTGGCCGATTCCGGAAGCGCCAGGTCCACCACCGGCGCCAGCGTCGTGTTGAAGCCAAAGGCCTTTACGCCCCGCGCAATTAACTCTCCGTGTTCGCGAATCAGTTTGAGCTTTCCAGTCTGCGTGGCCGCCAGCATGACCGCCTGCGCGGAAGGCATCGGCGCCAGCGCGTCGCGCAGCCGGTCGACAACTCCGCCCTCCACGTCCACGCAACGAAAACAACGCTCCGGCCTTGAAATCCTGCATAACTTGGTTGCTTCGTCGAGCAGCGCCCGAGTCTGCCGCGGACTTTCAATATTTCGTCGAAACAGGATAACTCCCGCCGGCCCAATCAGCTTGAGCCAAGCGCGTTCCAAGTTAGTAAGTTCTGTGCCACCGAGCCCCACCACCAGCAAACTTCCAGCAGCTTGACGCAAACTTGCCGTCACGTTTTCTCCTTTAACTCCTGTTGTAACTCCTCGAGCAGATTCAGTGCTTGCAGCGGCGTCAGCGTGTTCACGTCCGTAGCTTCAATGCGATCCACTATACGCTGCGACAGCGGTGTAAAGATGGTCAATTGCATCGGCTCTGTCGTTTCCGTCTGCACGCTTTGCCGTTCCTGCTTTTCATGCTGCTTGAGCACGCGCTTGGCCCGCTCGATTACCACCGAAGGCAGCCCCGCCAGCCGCGCCACCTCGATGCCATAACTCTTGCTTGCCGCGCCCGGCTCAATGGTATGCAGAAACACAATTCCACCTGCCGCTTCCTTTACGCCGACGCGCAAATTCCGCACTCTGGGTAACTTCTCCGCCAGCATGGTCAGCTCATGATAGTGCGTGGCAAACAGCGTCCGCGCCCCGGTCTCCGCGTGCAGATACTCCACCGTCGCCCAGGCCAGGCTGAGGCCGTCGAAGGTCGCCGTTCCGCGTCCCATCTCATCGAGCAGTATCAAGGACTTCTTCGTGGCCGTATTCAAAATGGTCGCCGTCTCAGTCATCTCCACCATGAAGGTCGATCGGCCCCGCGCCACGTTGTCGCTGGCCCCGATGCGCGTATAAATGCGGTCCACCAAGCCAAAGCGCAAACTTTGTGCCGGGACAAAGCTGCCCATCTGCGCCATCAAAACCAACATCGCCGCCTGGCGCAGATAAGTGCTTTTGCCGCCCATGTTCGGCCCGGTTATCAATAACAAGCTCGGTCCATCTGCGCTCGCACTTAGATATAGGTCGTTGGCAATAAATCTCCCTTCGCGCGTGTCCTCCATCCACTGCTCGATGACCGGATGGCGCGCCCCGACAGCCTCCAGCACCAACTCTTCCCGAATGACCGGCCGCACATAGTTTCGCAGCGCCGCCAAATGCGCAAAATTCGCCAGCAAATCCGCCTCGGCCACAGCCGACGAGCTGCGCCGAATTCGTCCCGAGGTTTCCAGCACCGTGCTGCGCAAGGCCACAAATATCCGCTTTTCAATCTCAATGCAGCGGTCGTGCGCGGTTAGTATCTTGCGCTCCAACTCCTTCAATTCGGGCGTAGTAAAGCGTTCCGCATTCACCAGCGTCTGCTTGCGCTCATAGTCCGCCGGCGCCAGTGCCATGTTAGCCTTTGTTATCTCAATGTAATATCCAAATACCGAGTTATATCGAACCTTCAGCGAACCTAATCCGGTTCTAGTTCGCTCCCGCTCCTCTATGGCTGCGATCGCCTGGCGTCCGGTGGTTGATATCGCTCTTAACTCATCCAGTTCCGCATCCACTCCCGCCGCAATTGCGCCCCCATCCACCAAGGTCAGCGGGGGCTCATCCACCAGTGTCGCCACAATCCGCGTAGTAACGTCCGTCAAAATATCGAGCCGTGCGGCCAACTCGCGCCACTCGGCCGACGACATGGCTTCAACCGCAACCTTCAACCCCGGCAGCCTGCCCAAACTGGCAGCCAGCGCACGCACATCGCGCGGCCCCGCCGAATCGAGACTCAGCCGCGCCAGCAACCTCTCCAAATCGAGAATGCCGGCAAACGCCCTGCGAATCTCCTCTCGACGCACCAGATCCCCATGTGCTTCCGCTACCGCCTCATATCGGCCCTCCAGAGCTTCCGCGTCCACCAACGGCCGCAGAATGGTTGCTCGCAGCATCCGCTTGCCCATGGGAGTCTGGCACGCATCGAGCGTGTGAAACAGCGTTACGCGCGCATCCTGACCCGCGAAGCCGGCAAACAGCGGCTCGACCAGTTCGAGATTGCGCACCGTCACCTGGTCCAGCTCCAACGCCGTCGAGTGCGCCTCGAACTTGAGCGAATCGATATGCAGCGCCTCATTCTTCTGCGTCGTCCGCACGTAGTGCAGCACGGCTCCGGCCGCGATGGCCGCGGCAGGATGCTGGTCCAGCCCAAACCCTTCGAGCGACCGCACATTCAGTTGCCGCTCGACCAGGGATACGGCGAACTCCCGCGTCCACACCCAATCCGGAATTCTTGTTCGCGCGGGAATCCGCTCGAGCTGCGCCGGCAACAGTGCGCCTTCGGCCACCAGCACCTCGCTGGCCCCGGACATCAAAATCGCGTCCACCGCTAATTGCCGCGCCGCCGCTCCGGTAAACTCCGCCGTCCTGAACTCCCCGGTAGAAACATCCAGCAGCGCAACCGCGCACACCGGTTCTTTCGCCGTACCAGACTCATACAGCGCCGCCAGAAAATTGTTCTGTTCCTGTCCCAGAGCGTTATCGAGCGCAGTTCCAGGCGTCAGGACCCGCGTGACTTCCCGGCGCACAATCTTCTTTGTCAACTTGGGGTCTTCCATCTGGTCGCAGATGGCGATTCGATAACCCTTGCGCAACAGCCGCGTCAGATACTGCTCCACCGCGTGATACGGAACCCCGCACATGGGCTGCGAGCGCTCCCTGTCGCGCGCAGTCAGGGTCAATTGCAGCTCGCGGCTCACAGTCACCGCATCGTCATAGAACAGCTCGTAAAAATCGCCCATACGGAAGAAGAGCAGCGCATCGGGATTCTCCCGTTTGGCGGCAGTCCACTGGCGCATGAATGGGGTCAGTTCCGAGGCGGTTTTGTCTGCGGGAGGGGTTGGCGGCGTCAATTCAAGCGGAGAATCTTCGGGGGCAGGGAACTGCGGCGCAGATTCCACTTCGAGATGTTTTTGTTCCCTGATCACGTTGGCTTTAAGATTATCGTGCCGGAACGGTGGAGACGAAGGCGGGGTCTCTCGGTTCCGAGTTTTTCTCCACGGAACGGCAACAGGTGCGCGGCAAGCCGCACTTCCGGCAGTCGCCGCTCCGGTGTACGATGAATTCAACAACCCCTGGAGGATGAAATGGCACGCAAGGCACTGTTTGGATTCGCATTGGCATTGTTGGTGACGACGGCTCTTCTTGGCGAAACAAAGGCGGGCTACGTGGCCGGCAAGTTTCTGGGTGTCGCCACCGAGGATCAGACCACGAAGAAAGAGACGATTCGCACGGCTGTCTTCACCGTTCAGGTTGGCGATCTGATTTACACCGCCCGCGGAGAAAAGGTCCATCCCAAGACCGGCGACCTGGCCGAGGGACTGATTGTCAACGACCCCGTGCAGACGCTCATCGACGGCGAAAAATTGGTTCTTCTCAAGCCCGACGGCAAAGAGCTGAAGTTGAAGATCATCAAGCGCGCTCGAGCGCAGTAGTTGTTTTTCTTCGCCCCTGCGCCCCCTCGGCGAATTGCGTGAATGAGCCTTTCTGCTCAGCATTGCTCCTGCCGCTGAGCGACCCTGAAGTTGTTTCGCGGGAAGTCACTTCCCGCACGCCGGATCGTCCTCCAAACCGAGGCATCCGGTACAAGGCAAAATCAGGAGAATCGAATGAATCCCAACAAGCTTTATAGTGTTGCCCTCGGGTCTCTGGCCGCGCTTCTGCTTTCAGCGCCGATAAGTTCTCAAGAGCCTGTTCAAACCACTACCACCACACAAACTCCGCCGGTGAGCGAAACCACCCAGACCACCGAGTCCAAGACAAAATACAAGCACCATCACACCAAGGTTGTGAAGGAAAAGACGAAGACCAGCACAACCGAGATCCCGCCCGGTGAGCAGACCACCACCACCATTGCCGCACCACCGCCTCCGCCGCCGCCACCGCCACCGCCTCCACCGCCAACTCCCCCGC
>Ga0302201_10000124_pt1 | contig 64369 bp, 66 predicted proteins | sample II_Bog_N3_2_FD_194586 | JGI IMG/M metagenome (GOLD analysis project Ga0302201, IMG submission 194586) | Peat permafrost microbial communities from Stordalen Mire near Abisko, Sweden - II_Bog_N3_2 | ecosystem: Environmental > Terrestrial > Soil > Wetlands > Peat | place: Sweden: Abisko... | reverse complement strand
ACGCTAAGCATAACTGGAAGGAGGTCGCGATTCCTGGAGCTGTGGGCCACTCATTCTCCTACGAGGGCATGCTCTCGCCGGATGGAACACTGGCGGCTTTTCCGTATTGGGAGGTGAACCCATGCCCGTCGTGGAAAACTTGCGACTTAGAAGCCGATCACCACTACTACCTGGCAATTGTGCCTACCGACGGGGGAGGCGTCCGCAAGTACCCGCAAATCGTCCTGCCTTCCGAGATGTGCTGGAGTCGCGACAACTCTAAACTCGCGATGGTTGAGCAGTCTGACAACGACCCTCACCGGCAGTTGCTCGTTTTTTATCTGGCATCTGGCAAAGCAGACCGCGTCGTCGACGGAAAAGCCGTCGGGGTAACACCGCAGTGCTGGTCGCCAGATGGAAAACAGATGGTCTATTTCGCTGGAGACAAGGAGTCAGCCGGACCCGGAGCGATTCGTATTTGGGATACCGTAGCCCAGACGTCGCGCGACCTCTTTCACGGAGGACCGGATTGCACAGGGCATATCATGTGCGCAAACCCTTACCCGACCTGGTCTCCCGATGGCGAGTGGATCGCTTACTTCCATGAGAAGGCTTACTGGGCGATACATCCCTCTGGCGAAGGAAGAAAGCGACTATTCCGTCGCTCCAATGCACTTTCGCCAATGCAGTGGTCACCCGACATGCACTACGCGCTCTACGCAGACTGCTGCGCGTTGCGCGACACATGGCGGTGCATGTGCGAGATCGGGCGCGTTCGCGTTCGCCGCCTCGCAGACAATGCCGACGTCGAGATCTCGGGGGACGGTTATCAGGACATGTACATTCCGCGTTGGACGTGGATTCAAAAGAGGACCTCAGAGCAATCAGGGCTGGTTCGGAAGCCGTAATCATGTCCGATAACAGATATTCTGTATACTAGACTCCTACGCGACTAAGACACAGCAAAGCCAAGTCCTGCAACGTATTACGACCCCTGCGTACACTCACTTCCCTTTGGGCGAACTCGAGAATTTGCTCGAGGGAGTCGACCGCGCGGCTATGCGACCAAGAGCGTCAGGGTCCTGACAGCTCGGTTCCCCTTGCTTCGCGCTAGCTGATCAAGTCTTGAGATCTTGGCTGGATTACATCTTGTAGCGGCCGAGGTCTTCGTCGTTCAACCCCTCAAGCCACCCGCGCAACTGCTCGGCAGTGGGCCCCTCTGGCGGGCCGGTGGTATTGAGCTTGGCGCTCTCCATGACCTTTTCCGCGACGAAGATCGGGCAATCGGCACGTAATGCGAGCGCAATTGCGTCGGAGGGCCTCGCGTCGATGACTACAGGTTCTTCCCCCTGCCGAAGCCACAGAACCGCAAAGAATGTGTCGTCTCTAAGCTCTGTAATCACAACGCGTTCCAGTTCACCATTGAGGTGACGGATTAGGTTACGTGCGAGATCGTGTGTCATGGGCCGCGCGGCCGACATCTTCTCTATCTCCAGCGCAATCGCATTGGCCTCAAAGATCCCAACCCAGATGGGCATCACGGCGTCGGAGCCCACATCCTTCAGCACCACGATCGGCATATTGGTTGCCGGGTCCATCATCAGGCCACGAATCCGCACTTCAATGTCCATCAGTTCCCTCTTCAAGAACCATTGCAATCTTAGACGGCCTGGCCCACCAGACTGTTGGGAAAAGCCCCCGTTATTCTGACTCGAAGATAGCTGCCAGGGGCCGGCGCAATGGGCCCCGACCACTCGGTGTTGACTGGCTTGTTCTGGCTGCTCCGACCCGAGACCTGCCCGCGGGCCGGATTCACGCCCTCCACCATTACCTCAATAACTTGCCCGATGTGCTTGGAATAATTGATCCTTTGTATCTCGCGTTGCCGTTCAAGCAGCACTTGAAGCCGCTGAGCCTTCTCCGTATCGGGGATGGAGTCGATCATCACCAGAGAGGGCGTATTCGGGCGGGCCGAGTATCTGAAGGCGAAGACGCAATCGTATTCCACCTCGGCAAGCAGGTCCATGGTCTGGATGAAATCGTCGCCAGTTTCACCCGGGAAGCCCACAATGATGTCGGTCGAAATCGAGATGCGCCGCTTGGCCGCTTTGATCCATGCGATGCGCTCGAGGTACCACTCCGGGGTGTACTCGCGGGCCATGCTTGCCAGAATCCTTGCCGAACCCGACTGCACCGGGAGGTGTACATGGTCGCAGAGTGTCGGCACAGCATCGATGGCGTCAACAATGTCGCGCGTAAAGTCGCGGGGATGGCTGGTCATGAAGCGAACGCGCCGGATGCCTGGTACCTGGCCCACGGCTGCCAGCAATTCCGCGAAGCTGCGCTTCCCTTCCGGGTCGCGGTAGCTGTTCACATTCTGGCCCAGAAGCTGGATCTCGGTGTATCCAAGATCGGCGATGCGCCGCGCCTCCATCAGCACCGAAGACGACGTCCGGCTGCGCTCCTTGCCACGCGTGTACGGTACCACGCAGTAGGAACAGAACTTATCGCAGCCCTCGATGATGGTGATGTAAGCCCGGTAAGGATTCAGGCGCGCCGTAAATTCGGTCTCGAAGGCCTCGTCCGTCTGGCGGTCGTCGAGACCGGTAATGCGGCTTTCGCCTGCCTCCAGGCGCGTAAGCATCTCCGGCAATTTGCGGTACGAGGCCGACCCCGAGACCAGCGAAACATACGGCGCACGGTCGAAGATCTTTTCGCCTTCCTGTTGGGCGACGCAGCCCAGGACGGCAAACCGCTTCCCTTGTTTGTGAAGCTTCTTGTAATCGTTCAGGCGATTAAACACCTTCTGCTCCGCCTTGTCGCGAATGGAACAGGTGTTGTAGAGGATCAGACCGGCATCCTCCTCGGCTTCGACCTGCCGGTAGCCTTGTTGGCGCAGGGTGCCGATCACCTTTTCGGAGTCATGGGCGTTCATCTGGCAGCCGAAGGTCTCCAAATAGAATGTTTTTTCGGTTGCCATAGAACTCCAAGTATATCTTGATGCCGGGTTGAGCCTTGCTGCGCAGAGACCTGACGGAAATGGGGCTTGAGAGCGGGCGTTAATAGGTGTGCAAATAAGCCAGCAGCCTGTCCCGCTGCTCCTGAGTCATCTGATACGCGAACGAGGGCATCATTCCCTTACCTGCCAACAGAATCCGCTCGACTTCCGCATCGGTCGCCGGAGCCCCATCCGGCAACGTTTTGTGGCTGAAGAGGCCGTGCAGATTCGGTGGGACCTTCTTCAGACGCAGGTCGTTCTCTTCGTGGCAGTGCGCACAGCCCGTGTCGTAGAGCCGTTTTCCCTCCGCCTGTTGTGGGGTGAGCGCGGACTGGACGTGACAACCGGCGGGGATCATAAGTACGCAAACTGCGAGCGCCAGGCCCGAAGCCACCGTCGCAGCCAGCTTTAGCAGTCGCATCTTAAGTATGGTAGCCCAGCACGGGTTCGAACTACCGCATCGATACTTACTGGGCTTGCCGGGCCTACTGGACAATCACACCGCAGGCGATGCGATCGCCAGAGTTGCCGGACGGATCGTTGGTGAGATCGTCCGCTTTGGCGTGAATCACTAGGGCCGTGCCGCCCTCGTGGAAAAGAGAATTCGGGCCTTCGCTAATCGTGGCGCCTAGCGCGGTGAATGTTAGCTCGCCGGTTCCCTTCTCTGATACAACCAGGTTTGGCAAGTCGCCGACATGCGGATGGGGGTCCTGTGCGTTGTGCGTTCCGTGGTGGGCGCCGGTGGGATTGAAATGACCTCCGGCCGTGGTGAAAGCGGGGCCATCGCATTTGCCAACGTTGTGAATGTGGATCCCGTGCTCGCCGGGAGAAAGTTGGGAGACCGTTACGGAGACCTTGACCCCGTCGGAGACGGTAGAGAATTCGGCGTGGCCAATGGTGGTTCCCTGGGCATTGACGAGGTCGGCGTGTGCAGTTTGAGCAGCGGCGGGAGCGGGATGGGTGGCTAAAGCCAGGAGCGCGGCACCTGCCAACACGCTCATTTGCACGAGTACAGTCCTGCGATTGACGTTGGTCATGGGAATGTCCTCCGGGGATTCACGGATGTTCCTGCGAACTCCGCCTCTTCAGTCTGCGCGGGCGATGCCGGGCTGGTCAAGGGAGCAGATGCAGACTGCTGAATCCGCGCGCCGCCAGATCAGTCGACGCGATGCGAAGCAAGTATTCTGAAATCATGCAGCTTCACTCCCACGAACCTCTCACCTCTTTCGCTCACTCGTCCGGCAATCGCTGCTTTGGCTGCGGTCCGGCCAATCTAAACGGGCTGCGCCTGGAGTTCCTGCTCGCTTCGGACGGCGCCGTCGTCAGCCTCCCTGTTGTCCCGGAAGCCTTTGAGGGCCACCCCGGCTTTCTGCACGGTGGAATCATTGCGACGCTTCTCGACGAGGCCATGAGCAAGGCGGTGCGCGCCCTTGGCCATCCGTCGATGACGCGAAAGATGGAAGTCGAATATCTGCGCCCGGTGCCGGGTGGCGCGCCGCTCCGGCTTGAAGGACGCGTGGTGCGGACTGAAGGAAGAAAGCACTGGGCAGAAGCTGTGATCGCCGATGCGAAGGAAACTGTGCTGGCGCACAGCAAGGGCTTGTTCATCGAGATTCGGCCAGAGGCGAAAAAATAGGGCGGCCCGCGAAGGCCGCCCTCAAGGATCTGCAAACCGGAGGAGGCGTCTCAATGAACCATGTTGATCGTGTCCTGCGTAACCGTGTCGAATGTAGTGACTGATTTTGCGTTAGCCTCAAACGCGCGCTGCGCGACAATCAGATCGGAGAACTCGGTAGAGATATTCACGTTGGACGCCTCGAGTGCGCCACCCTCCATCGTACCCAGCCCAGCGCTGCCTGAAGTCCCGATGGCTGCCGCGCCGCTGGCTTGCGTGACCCCATAATCGCCGTCGCCTAGCATCGTGAGTCCCTGGAGATTGGCAACAGTGGCAAGCGCAATCTGCCCCACGTTTTGCTGCTGGCCATTGTTGTACGTAACCGTGACGGTTCCATCGGCGCCCACGGCGAAGCTTTCGTATTGGCCGGTGGCATAGCCATTTTGACTGGTTCCCGAGGCCGCGGAGGCCGTATCGACCTGGCCGATTGTCGGTTTTCCGCTCGCACTGAGAACGTCCCATGTCATCCCCAGAGCGGCCGCGCCATCGGAGAGTCCGCCAAAGTTAATACCACTGATGTTGGCGGCCGGGCTCGCAAGATTGCCACTGGAGTCAAAAGTCATTATGCCGCTGGCGTTGGCTGAAGCTACCGCATCCTGTATCACACTGCCGGCTGTGGTAACGTTAGCGCCGGTGATCGTCAATACGCCATTATTGCCTGTGACCAAAACGCCGCCGATGCCCGCACTGTTGACGGCCAATTGCAACGCCCCGGCATAGGCGGATATCGATTCGTTGGCGGTTATGGTTGGCGCGGTGATGGTGGCCGTGCTGCCGGTCCCTGTCAGTCCCGTTAGCGTCAGGTCGCTGCCGGGGTCCACAGTTGTCTGCGCGCCGCCGCTTGACCCGAAGGTATAAGTATTCTTGGTCGCCGACACGTCCTGGACCATACTGTTCGCGACCTGCATATTGGCGCCGGTAAGGGTCACCTGCCCGCCACTGGAGGACACCGACACGCCGACAAGCGGAATGCCAGGACCACCGGCATTAGCAATGGCCGTCTGCAAAAGTCCGACGTAGGTGGCCACCGACATGCCGGCCGTTACTGCTGGCGCGGCGATGGTTGCTTGAGCGCCCGTCGCTGTCTGTCCGGTGATGCTGAAGTTTGTCGTCGGGTCGACTGTGGCGCTCGGGTTGAAGTTGTAATTCGTCGTTGTTCCCGCCATATCTTCGCTGAGGGTGTTCGATACGGCGAGGTTGGAGCCCTTTATGGTTAATGTGTTGTTTCCGGCATTGGGCGTGACCGTCACGTTGGTGATGCCGGCGTTGCCGATGGCAGTGGTCAATGCATTTGCATAGGCGGTCAGCGATTCGCCGCTTACGAACGTAGGCGGAATGATGCTGGCGACCGTGCCATCTGCCTTTTGTCCGGTAATTGTCAGATTTGAATTCGCATTGACCGTGCCGCCGGTATTGAAGGTGTAAACGTCGGATGTCCCAGTCAGATTTCCCTTCATCGTAAGGGTCGTGTTCGCGGCGGCAGCCGTCGCGTTGGACATGGTAATCGACAGCGTATTACCGCTTATGCTGTCGGAGACCAGAGTGCCGGCCGTCACCAGCGCATCCAACTGCGTCTTCAAGGCGGCCATCGTTTCGGGGTTGCCGCCGGCAGGAGTAATCGAGTTTCCGGCGATGGTGAGATTTGTGCTGCCATCTACCGCGTTGCCAGCGCCACCGTTGGCGCCAAAGTTATAGGCGTAGGTCGTGTTCCCACCGGCGCTGCTCGATGACGGCGTAAGGGTTGCAAGCCAGGACGGCGTTGCAGGTGTTGCCGCCGTTAGCGGAGCGGTCACCGTCGTCGCAGTGGATGGAGTCGAGCCCACGTTCATCGTCGCGGCCGCCGCCGCGCTACTCGCGGAAGACAGCGTATCTGGCACCGTGATGTTGTAGGACCACGTATTGGTTGCGGTCTTGGTGAAATTCACCGTGGCCTCATACGAGTTGCCCAGCGAATCGAATATCTTGATCTGCGCCGGATAGGAGGTGCCCACAGTAGCAGACGAATCCAGGTTGGCGGTCATCCCGAAGGTGCTGGTGGCCTGCGGATTCTGTACCTGGCCGATCGGGATGTTGATCCCTGTCAACGCAGCGGCGGTATTCACCGTGCCGTTCACCGCCGGATATCCCATCACGTTGTCGCCGTTCGTCGTGATCAGGTTTCCCGTCGAATCCGTTTGAAAATCCCCATCGCGTGTCAGGAACTGCGTGGCGCCGTCATCCACGACAAAGAAACCGCTGCCCTGCAGTGCAACGTTGGAGGCCACGTCGGTCGAAGTCGGCGTGCCGGCCGTAAAATCAATCTCATTCGAGGCCACTTTTACGCCTGCTCCTACCTGAACCAAGTCACCGGCGCCATTGGTACCCACCTGCTGATAGAAGAGATCGGAGAAATTTGTCGACTGCGCCTTGAAGGCCGTAGTGCTCATATTAGAAAGATCGTTTGCGACGGTGTTCAAAGCCGTCGAATCGGCCTTAAGTCCCGTGAGCGGAATCGAGAAACTTGCCATCGTTTATCTCCTTGATGCGTCAGTTGCAGTTGCGCCAAGCGGTGAGCCAGGCACAGTTCACTGATTTGCAGGCGAATTTCCCTGCACCGAGGCAGCATTCGTCCGGCCAGCCAACGCATGGCCCACGCGTAACGCTGTCGGGCTGGCGTTGGGAGCGCTCAAATTGCCCGACATGCGCTGCGCGGCGGCCGTCTGCGCTGCCGGTGCGCTGGAGGCCGCGGCGCCAGATGTGGTGGAGAGCGGCGACCCGGCCTGATTGGCCGCTGTCCCGGCCCTGGTGACTACAGGCGTCGTGCCAGTTCCGGAGGAGCTCGATGTGCTGTCCCCGCTCAGCGTCTGGTTGATGTCGATGAGCTGCTCCAGGCTGTTCACATTGACGAGCTGGTTGATGTACTCGTTGGGGTCAGTGTCCGAGGTGGGGTCCTGGTTCTGCATTTCGGTGACAAGCAGGGTGAGGAAATCGTTGGCCGAAATGGTGGCCGAGCTGCTGCTCGTGTCGCTCGAACTGCTGGTGCTGCTCGTGCCGGATGCGTCGCTGGCCCTAGGCGTTGCCGCGTTGCCCGTCAGCGCCTGCCCGGCTGTGGTTTGCTGATTGAAGATTCCCGCTGCTGTTGCCATCTTTCCTCCCTGCATTGCCTCTGTCGTGTGCGCATAGGACTTATGCCATCACGGAAATGTGCGTACCGCGTAGATCTTCTGTGTGCGTGAGCGAGTCCCGAGTTCCGGCTTGCGCCGTCGCATCCAGAACAGAAGTGCGCGAAGCCGGCGGTGCATTTTCCTGTGTACCTGCTTGTGCTTCTTCGCGTGCATTGCCCTGGGGATTTCCCTCCGCGCCCTGTTGCATGTGCTGGCCCATACCGTTTTCTACCCCGCCCTCGCTCGGCGCGGCCATGGTCACGGAGGCCACGGGCGATTGCTGCTCCACCAGGTGCGTGCTGAGTCCGGCCAGGTGCCCATTCAGTGCCTGAGCGGCCTCCGTGGAACTCGGCACCAGGGTGGCATGAATGCCGCCGGCGTTCAGGTCCGCGCGAACACCTACCCATCCCAGTGCAGGATCGCGAAAGCCCGCCTCCGCGTGCTGGCTTCCCGCGTGGGTCCATGCGGGTGTGCCCGGCGAAGTCCCCGTATCAAGCGCGGAGATCGTGTCCTGAGTAGTCGATGCCGTCGAAGTTGTCCCCGTCGAAGCCGCTGCTACCACCGGCTGGTTGTGTGCTGCTGACGCCGTGGAGATTTGGGACGCTCCCGGAATCTGCAACCCCGAAGATGTAGCCGCGACCACGCCGGTCGGATGCGCCGCGGAAATCTGCGTTGCGCTTGCGATGCTTTCCCCAGTCCCATCGTGTTTCGCTGCATGGGTCGTGGCACGTTCTGCGAATGGCTTCGAAATGTCTTGCAGCATATCGGCGCTGGCCAGGACCGCACCGGACACGGTCGCGAGGTGCGCGGCGGAAGGTGCGATGCTCTCGGCGGATGCAGGATGATCGATGTTGCGTGCGCTTGAGGTCGGAACGGACTGGCTCGAGAGACTTTCGTTCGCTACGGCAGCGTGAGCGATCGATGTTTGGTGCCACGATTCCGCGGAGCCTGGGTCCGAAGAAGAAAGCGAAGTGATCCGCTGGCTCGCTGTTGGCTCACCGGCATCCTCCGTAGCAGACGCGGCAGCCTCATGCGTCGCTGCGCTTTGCGTCGTGTTGCGTAGACTGAACCCCGCGTCCGCGTGCACTCTTTGCGTCCGGACGCCAGCCGCCGCGCCGGTGCTGGGCGTGCCTGTCGCGAACTCACCTGTTGCGGCGCTCATGGTCTCCTCTGCACTGGACGATTGCGGTCCCGGCAATTGCGACTGTCCTGACAGTTGCGCCGGTGCAGACAGTTGCGCCGATCCTGAGTTCTGCGACGATGCCGACAACTGCACCGATCCCGAAAACTGCGTAGAGCGCCAATTCGAAGGTGCGAAGTTCGGCCCAGGCACAGAAGTTGTCTCGGCCGTTTGCGCCGGGGTAGAAATTTGCGATTTGGCTGGAGCGGTCGGAAGCGGGATCGGCGCTTTGATGGCGGGCGCAGTCGCTTGTGCGCCCCCAGTCGCTGCCGGTGCAGCATTTTCTTGGTTAACCGCTGGAGCTGCCGAGTCTGCGCGACTCCGAGTCGCTGATCCAGGATGCTCTGTTGCAGTTCCGTCTGCGTTCCCGCTTGACGTTGTATGGGTGATGGAGTTTTCGACGGCCTTCCATGTGGAGTGGCTGGTGTCAGGCAAAGTTCTCTTTTGACCGGCCAAGCCAGGAGACGACACGTGTTGATTTGTTACGGCAGTGTCCGATTGAAGGCTTGAGCTTGCCACATGGACGGATACAGAAGTTTGTTCAAGCTTCGCAGTAAGGCTCTTGGGAACGGCATTTATCGTAATGACCGTGCCGGCTTCGCTCGTGTCTTGGCTCTCCACGCGGTTGGTTCCCCGTGAAACTCCCCGCCAGGCATTCACTTGGGATTGCCAGCTCGAGCGAAAGCTCGGCGCTTCCGAAGCCAAACCGGTTGCAAGATTGCCGCTCGCAGGTTTCAGCCAGTTCGTGCTCAGTTCCTTGCCAAGCCGAATTCCTGCCACCAGGCTCTGCCCCTTCCCAGCCTGCCCACCTGCTGCCAACTCTGCACCGAGGTCCATTTGAACTGCTGCGGTCATGCGGGAATCAGGTGCAGACGGCGTGCCAAAAAAAGGTTGAGAGGGGTTAGAAGAATGTCAGGGATGGAACTGATTTTTCCCAATTCGAGATGCGCTCCTGAACTGTTGCACATCTTCCCTCAAGATTCTCTGGTTTGCTGCGACGCGCAGCCCGTTGGCCGATGAGCATTCTCCAGCATTTCGTCGCCTCGCGCCTCACCCGAGGTCGCACGCCGGCTCAGAAACCAGTCATCGAGATCCCGTTGCGCACGCCGCCCTGCTTCAACGCGCTCCAGGGCTTCCGCCTCCTCGATAAGCGTCTCAGTCTGCCGGCGTTCGATGCGCTTGCCGAGGAACTCGCGCTGCCGCAAATCAACGGCCGATTTCGATTCCGCAATGCGCGGGGACAGCGCTAAGGCGAAGCGTTTGGCAACGCGGGTCTCCTCGATTCCCGCGATCCGGTCCGCGATCTCGCCGGTCGCGGCGCTGGCCGCAACCAGCCTCCTCCCGCCGCGCTCGCGTTCCACATTCCATGTGAGTGCCTGTTCCAGTCGCTTTAGCTCCGCCCGCGCCGACTCCATGGCCGCACGGCACTCCTCTTCCTGAATCTCGAGAACATGTAGCAGGCGTCGCATGGCGCGCGAGACGGCCATAACTCAAACCTCCGCGGCCAGGGCAGCAAGACGGCGCAGGCATTCGGGAAAGCGAATCCGTTCGCCGGCGGTCTGCGCCAGAAAGGCGCGAATCGCGTCGTGCGCTCGCAGGGCACGGTCGAGATCGGGATCGGCGCCCGCCTTGTAAGCGCCGATGCGCACCAGATCTTCCGAGCGCGCATAAATCGCCAGCAACTTGCGCACCAGCGCGGCCTGCTCGCGGTGAGCCTCTCCAGCCACTGCGGGCATGAGCCGGCTGATCGAATCCAGCACCGCGATGGGAGGGTACCAGCCCTCGGCCGCCATCGCGCGCGAAAGCACAATGTGCCCGTCGAGCAGGGAACGCACCGCATCCACAATTGGATCCTGCTGGTCGTCGCCCTCCATCAGCACGGTATAGAACGCCGTGATCGAGCCGGTCTGAAAACAGCCGGCGCGCTCCACAAAACGCGCCAGGCGCGCAAAGACCGAGGGCGTGTAGCCCTTGGCCGTGGGCGGCTCCCCGGCAGCGAGTCCAATCTCGCGGGCCGCCATGGCGAAGCGTGTAAGCGAATCGAGCACCAGCAGCACGTGCTTGCCCTGGGCGGCGAAGTATTCGGCCAATGTGGTAGCCGTGAGCGCCGCGCGCATGCGCAGCAGCGGGGACTGGTCGGAGGTGGACACCACAACCACGGCGCGCGCCAACCCCTCCTTGCCCAGAGAATCGCGTAGAAACTCGCCCACCTCGCGCCCGCGCTCGCCCACCAGGCCAACGATCGTCACTTCGGCCTCCGTATTGCGCGTCATCATACCGATCAGGGTGCTCTTGCCCACGCCCGATCCGCCGAAGATGCCCACGCGCTGGCCGCGGCCCACGGTAAGCATTGCGTCAATGGCGCGAATGCCGGTGCCAAGCGGCTCGCCGATGGTCGCGCGGTCGAGCGCTGGACGCACCGCGCCGTCCAGAGGTAACGTGGTCGCGGCCACCGGAGGAGGGCCCCCATCGATGGGCGCTCCCATTGCATCCAACACCCGCCCCATCAGCGCCGGACCGACCTCGATCTCGGGCTTTGTTTCCTGCGCCCACACCGCATCCCCAAAGCGAATTCCCTCGGTGGTCTCGACCGGCATGGACAACACATTCGACCCGCGAAAGCCGATCACCTCGGCCTGATGAGATCGGCCCATGCGGTCCTCGATCTCACAGCACTCGCCCACCGATACGGGAGGGCCCGCCGACTCGATGGTCTGGCCCACCGATTCGAGAACATGCCCGCGCCAGCGCCAGGGCTGACGACGCTGCAACCGCGAGAAGTAGCGTTCGAGCTGCGCTGTCATCCGCGCGCCTCGACGGGCGGCGTATCCGGTGCTCCGCTCAATACAGATGGGCGCGCCGGTCCATCGGCCGTGCCGGCGCGGTCGAAGAAACCGCGCTCGATCTCGCCCAACTGCGAGCGAACTCCCAGATCGACGGTTCCCACTTTGCTTTCGATTACGCATTCGCCAAGCAGCATACCCTCGTCTGCCGCCACCAGCGGCTTCACATTCAGCTTGGGCAACAAGGCGATGGTTTCCTTCCACATGTCAGCTTCCTTGGCGGGCACACGCAGCCGGATCTCCGACGTCGCCGCCAATTGCCCCAATGCCACGCGTACCGCGCCCGTAAGCAGAAGGGGATCCATTTGCGCTTCGCGGCGCAGGATGCGCGCCGCCACGGCCAGTGCCAGGCGTACCACCTCCTGTTCGATGGCCTGGAGATAGCGCTCGCGCTCGCGGGCAAACTTTTCGACGAGTTCGGCCGCCTGCCGGCGGTGGCGCTCGGCCTCCGCTGCCGCGGTAGGAGCGAGTGCCTCCCGCTCGGCGCGGCGGCCCTCTTCGCGGCCGCGTTCTAGTCCGGATCCGAACGCCTGGCGCGTTTCCGCGGCGAGCCGCTCTTCGAAGTTCGCGCTGGCGACGCGCTCTTCCGTCCGGACAGCACCGTCTGGTAGTGGCTCCACGGCGGCGTCCTCATCGGCTTCGGCCCAGCCATCCCAGGCGAGCACGGGCGGCGCGTTGGGGCAAGCGGGATACTCAAAGCTCTCCACGGACCTGTCGCCTCCGCCGCCGCCCTGCCCTGCGGTCCCCTGCTCGAAGCTTCCCTTTCCCCGCGATGCGTCGTTCATTCCACCGCCAACTGTCGATCGTCACGCCGGCTTCCTTTGCTGCCCCTCAGTTCGCTACGCCATCATTTCGTCGCCTGTTTCCAGCTTCAGAATCACTTTCCCTTCAGCCTCGAGCCGGCGCGCCAGGTTTAGAATTTCCTGCTGCGCCTGCGCCACCTCGCGCGAACGCACAGGGCCCAGCACCTCCATGTCTTCCTTGAGCATCTCGACCGCGCGCGAGCTCATGGCCTTGAAGATCTGTGCACGCAGGTCTTCATTGGCTCCGCGCAGAGCCAGTGCCAGTTGCCGCTTGTCGACGCCGGAAACGATTTCGCGAATCGTGGCAGGGGGCACGGTAATGAGGTCCTCAAAGGTGAACATCAGATTGCGTATGCTAAGGGCAAGTTCCGGCTGGTCCTCTTCGATGGTTTCGAGAATCTTCTTTGCTTCCTCGGCATTGAGCCGGTTCAGCAGATCTGCGACGGCCTTGAACCCGGAGTAGCTGCGGCGCGCCGTATCGCCCACGCTCTCGAGGCGCCGGTGCAGAATCAGCGCTACCTTTTGCGCCATCTCCGGCGAAAACTGCCGCATCTCGGCCAGCCGCTGCACGGCCACGACCTTGTGGTCCTCACTTAGGTTGTCGAGCACTGTCGAGGCGCGGCGCGGATCAAGGTGAGCCAGAACCAGGGCGATGGTCTGCGGGTGCTCAGAGTCGAGCAGTTTGCCCAGCTGCTGGGGATCGGTACGCTGGAGCTTGGCCAGGTTGCCTTGCGCCGCCTCCTGCGATTGGCGCATCAGCGTCAGCAGATCGTCGGCGCGCTCCTTGCCGAAGGTGTCGACCAGCAGCCGCCGCGCGTAGTCCAGGCCGCCATGCACGATGAAATGATGGGTGTCGAGAAGCTGCCAGAATTCTTCGATCACTTCTGCGGAAAGTTCCGGCGTGATGCCGCGCAGGTCGGCCAGCTCTTCGGTAATACGTTGCACGTCCGGTTCCGGGAGCGCGCGCAGCACCTCCTTGGCCAGCTCCTCGCCCACGGCGACCAGCAGGATCGCCGCCTTGCGCACCCCGGAGAAATTGGCAGCCTGGCGCCGCCGCGTCGCCCCGCTCTCGATTCCCTGCTCTGCCAAAATCCGTTCCTTTCCCTGTCTCCCCCGACCCGTCTCATTTCCTTCATGCTCCCGCCCGTTTCACGTTCCTTACGCCAGGAGCCCGATCTCGGGCATCAATCCGAGTGAATCCAACTTTGCAACAGCCGCGAGCTTTGCGTGGGCTCCCGTTTCAGATGCGTAGTCACCTGGTCGAAGATCTCCTGCGAACGCAGCCGCTCGGGATCGATCTCCGCCGGCTCAGGCGGCCCGAGCGGGACCTGCGACTGGGCGGCTCCCGCACTTGCAGGCAGTTCCCGGCGCGCACTCTTCCCGGTGTCCGGCGTTGCGAGCGCCTTGCCGGCGTGGCGGATCGCCGGCCGCAGCCCGAAGGCCACTACGACAAGCAAGCCCATCAGCAGCGCGGCATACTTTACCAGATTCGGCGAGCCTTCGGCGGTCCGCAACGACTGTTCGGCGAGCGTGGCTGGAGGCTGCGGGCGGTTCTCGTCGAAGGCCAGATCCTGCACTGTAACCAAGTCGCCGCGCGCCGTGTCGAATCCCACTGCCGCCTGAGCCAGCGCCGTCAGATTGCGCAGCTCATCAGGGGAACGCGGTTGCCAAACCGCGGCATGGTTTTTGCTCGCCGGCTGCATCAGCCGGTCGTTGACGACGATGGCCGCGGTGAGCCTGCGTACGCGCCCGGGATTATCCACCACATGGCGCACGGTCTTCGAAACTCCGTAGGTTCCGGACTCGCTTTTGGCGGACTGGGGCGCAGCGGTTTCGTGCGGGTAAACGGGAACGGCCTGGGTGTTGGGTGCATTGGAGGCGGTGCCCGGGACCCCGGCGGCGACGGGCTGCGCTCCTGTTGTCTGTTCCGTACGCTCGAGCGCGAGGGTGACGGTTTTCCCGGGATCGTAGTTCTCGTCGGTCTCTTCGGCAGCCTCGGCGTCGTAATCGAGCGTAACCGAGGCGCGCACGTTGCCCACGCCCGTCACCGGTTCGAGCGTCGCGATCAATTTGTCTTCAAGGGCCTGCTCGGCGCTCAGTTGCATGGCCTCGGCGGTCCTGGGTCCCAGCGGAGAATTGCCCGCTGCATCCACCAGCACCACGTGTTCCGGCGACAGCCCGTCAACAGCAGAAGCGACCAGATTGCGGATGGCATCGGGCTCGCCCTCGGCCAGCGAACGGTGGCGCAGCCTGATCACCACGGCGGCCTTGGCCGGACGCTCCTGGTCGCGAAACAGCGAGTCGTGCGGCATCACCAGATGCACGCGCGCCGAAGCCACGTCGGAGAGCGTGCCGATGGTGCGCTCCAACTCGCCCTCAAGAGCCCGCTGAAAATTCACCTGCTCGTCAAACTCCGACCCTACCCAGTTCGGCTTGTCGAAGATCTCGAATCCCAGCCGGCCACTCTTCACACCACCCTTGGCTGCGGCGGCCAGCCGCGCCTTGTCCAGTTGTGCTGCCGGAACCAGGATGCCTGAGCCGTCGGCGGTGGGCTCAAAAGGAATCTGCGCCTGTGCGAGGACCTGTTCCATCTGCCGCGCGTCATCCGGTTCGAGGCCGGTGTAGAGCGTGCGCCAGTCGGGACTGAGACCGTACCACGCCAGCCCACCCAGCAGCGCCACCAGCATCGCGGCCGCAGCCATCAGCCAGCCGCGCTGCGCGGGGGCCATCTGCGCCCAGCGCACCCACGCCAGGCTCCAAAGCCCGGACCACCTTCCGCCCTGCTGCACTTGCCCCAGCGGCGGCGGAGTCTTCTCCAACTGTGTTCCCGTAGCCATGGTTTCAGCGATTAGCTGCTAGCTCCTGGCTTCCAGCTTTCTCTTTGCCGCGACGCGAATTTGCGGCGCTCCGCGATCAAGGCTGGGAGCGAGAAGCTGGAAGCTGTCTTCAAAACTGCATGCCCATTACGCTCTGGTAGGCCTGGACAGCCTTGTTGCGCACAGCCAGCACCAGTTCGAAGGCCATATCCGCCTTCTCGGTGGCAATCATCGCCTGGTGCACATCTACCCCGGAGCCGGTCATCAGGCCGGTCACCGCGGCTTGCGCCTGCTGCTGCAGCGCATTGACCTGCCCTACGGCATCTGTCATCAGTTCGGCGAAGGGAGACGATGCGTTGGTCTGTGGCGCCTGCGCTGCAAACGAATTCGCGGCGCCCGCGCTTGTTGTTCCCGACGCAGCCGTTACCAGATTCACTGCCGAAAACATGTTGTATGCTCCCTCGACCTCATTCTCCCGCCCGTTCGCGATGCCCGTACTCTCAAACCCATGCGCGCCCAGGTCAGGACTTGGCAATCTCCAGCGCCGACGTGATCATGCCCTTCTCAGCCTGCACGGCAGCGCCGTTCAGACCATATGCACGCGTCGCCCCCATCAGGTCCACCATCTCTGTGAGCGGATTAATGTCGGGATAGGAGACGTAACCGTCCGGACCCGCGTCGGGATGCCCCGGATCGTAGCGCTTGAGCGGGGGCGTAGGATCTTGAACGACCGCGGAGATATGCACGCCCGGCGCAACGGCCGAACCGCCGGGCAGCGCGGGCATGGTGAGCGCCGCAGATTGCGACGCGATGCCGCCTCCCGATGCTGCCGTCATGGAATCGAGAAAGCCGGGGTCGCTCCGGTTGGCGGCGAAAACCACCTCCTGGCGTCGATACGGACCGCCCGTCGCGGTGCGCGTAGTCTCTGCATTGGCCATGTTGGCGGCTACCACTTCGGCGCGCATCCGCTCCGCCTCCATGGCAGTCCCCGAGGTTTCCATCATGCCAAACAAGTTCATTGCGGCCTCTCCTTGCGGCATTGCCGCCCCCGCCGATCGTCGCGGTCTAGCAGTGACTGACGCCGCGCCGCAGAATTACTTGTCGGCGTGGATCGCATCCATGACGCGTTGGTACTCCAGCCTGAGCAGCGCGATTCCGGTGCGAAACTTGAGTTGTGCCTCGGCCAGGTTGAGGCTTTCGCGGTCGATGGAGACATCGTTTCCATCGGGACGCGCGACCAATCCATCCACCTCCGTAATCCGCACCTTGCGCGCCGCCCGCCCCGCTTCGACATCGTGGATCGCCCCGCGCATCTCGGCTTCGAAGTCCATCCCCGCCGCGCGATAGCCCGGCGTGTCCAAATTGGCCATGTTGACGGCCGTCAGCTTGGCCTCGGCCGTAGCCAGGTCAAGATAGCGCGCGATCTGGTTGCTTAAACCGGTTGCAATTTCCATGCTCATTCCGTCCTCACGAAACTCATCCTTCGCCGCCCGCCCCTTTCCGAACCTGGTTGCAAGCGAAGAGGCCGGCAGTGGCTAGTTCACCGCAAGTCCAAAGTCGATCTCCCGCGCCGTCAGCACTGGATTCTCCCCGGCCAGAATGATGCCGCGCTCCAGCACGTGCTCGAGTTCGCGAACATTCCCGGGCCAATCGTGCGCGCCCAGTTTGGCAAGAGCGCTATCGTCCAGCCGCTTCACAGGCGCATCCCTGCCCAGCTTCCGCAAAAAGTGCTCGATGAGCGGGAGCAGGTCCTCGGCGTGCTCCGCCAGCGCCGGCGTGCGGATGAGAAAGACCGCCAGCCGGTAGTAAAGATCGGAACGGAAGGCGCCGCTCTGCGTCTGCGGCGCCAACGGCCGGTGGGTGGCGGCAAGAATGCGCACATCCACTTTGACGGTTTCGTTGTCGCCGACCCGCTGCAGCTCTCCGCATTCGACAAAGCGCAGGAGTTTGGCTTGCAGACCCAGAGGCATTTCGCCAATTTCGTCCAGAAATAACGTGCCGCCGTCGGCGGCTTCGATGCGCCCGGTGCGGCCCTGCACCGCGCCGGTAAACGCGCCGCGGGTGTGGCCGAAGAGCTCGGCTTCGAGCAGTGCTTCAGGGATGGCTGCGCAGTTGATGGCGACAAGGGGCTTGCGGCTGCGCGTCGACAGGCGGTGCAACGCTTCGGCCACCAATTCCTTGCCCGATCCCGTCGGCCCTTCGATCAGCACCGGGGTCATGCGCGGGGCCACCAGGCGCACGCGGCGGCTGACCTCGAGCATCGACGGAGCATTGCCCACCAGCTCCGGCAGGCGGTCGCCGGGATTCGATTCCACTCCCTGCGACATCCGTCCGGACTGGATGGAGATCGTCTTGCCCACTCCCGGAGGCAAAGGCGGAAGAAGCGGGGTGAAACTGCAAGCTCCAGGGGCGGACGCAGCCAACGGCGCAGCGGCTGGCTTGGCAGACTCCGGCCGCGCAATCTCAACCGCGGATTTTTCGAGGACAGGCGCTGCGTTCCACGCGGCCGTATCCGTCTCCTGGCAGTGACGCAGCGCGTACAGCAGCTCTTGTCGATAGGGCCCGCGAGGGCTTTCGGCAGCCACGTCGCCTGCGGCCGTTACCAAATCGACTTCAGGAAATCGGTTTTTGAACTCGCCCAGGAACTCGCTCAGGTCCAGGTCCGGCAGCCAGGAATCGACGATGACGGCGTCGGGCAGCGCAGCTTCAGCCTCACTCCAGGCTTGTGCGCCGCCTTCGGCTTCGCGCACCTGCCAGCGCAAGCCGCCGAGCACGTGCGCGAGGCGCTGGCGAAAACTGCGATCGGCACTGGCCACCAGAGCAGTCCGCGGCCGCATGCGAGGGCTTAAGGGAGGAACCGGAAAAAGTTGCATGAGCAGTCTCCTCTACAGCGAAGCAAAGGTGTAGTGAAGCAAAGGTGTGGTGTGCCGAAGGTATGGGTGCGCTATGAAACGGCGATCACCGGTGGAGGAGATGCAATCTCGGCGGAGGCTGGCGCGACCACCGGCACGGCGAACGTCAGTTCCGCCTCAGACGGCACCATGTAGCCCTGTCCGCGCACGGTGCGTATCAAACGGCCCGGCGGAGGATCTTCGAGCTTGCGACGTAGATAATTGACGTAGACATCGACGATGTTCGTAGTTTGCGCCGGCTCCAGATTCCACACCGAATCCAGCATCTCGACCCGCGAGACACACTGGCCGCGATTCAGCATCAGGTGCTCGAGCAAGGCAAATTCCTTGTTGGTCAGGACGATCAAACGGCTTCCGCGCCGCGCCGTGTGATCCAGCCTGTCCAGTTCCAGATCGCCGGCCCGCAGTTGCAGCCGCGTCTCGCGCTTGCGGCGCAGCAAAGCACGGCACCGCGCGCGCAGCTCATGCAGGCTGAACGGCTTGGTCATCAGGTCGTCCGCTCCGCGATCGAGGCAGCGCACCCGCGTGTCGACCTCCTGCCGTCCGGTCAGCACCAGCACCGGCAGATCGGCATCGAGCGCGCGAACTTCTTCGAGCACCTGCTCGCCATCCTTCACCGGCATATTCAGGTCCAGAATGGTCAAATCCGGCATCTCTGCGCGAAACGCCTCAACGGCGGCAGCGCCGTCGTAGGCCACGCGGACACGGTGACCGTCGGCCTCAAGTCCCCTGCTCAAAAACAGCCCCAAAGCTCTGTCATCTTCGGCAATAAGTAATCGCATGCGAGCCTTCCCTTTGTCCTCTTCCCGCGCGGTGCCGTTGAATAGTTGAGTGCGGCATGTTGCGCGGGTATCGCTCTTTCACCTTCTCTCTGGAGGAAGGGGAACTCAAGGATTGCATGAGAGAAAATAGAGGAGAACATGCGGGAACGACACCAAATGAGGAAGTGTCCCAAAACAGGGCAGCAGATGTCGTTCTTGGAGGAGCCGGTATTTCAGTCCCAGCGGCTCGGACTACCGTCCATCAGGCAACGTTAATCCGCGCCCTCGCTTTCTGTTTGTACATCGCCGCATCAGCTCGCCCCACAAGCTCGTTCATCTCCTCGCCGGAGGCATATGCGGCGAGGCCGATCGAGGCATCCACACGTAGTTTGAGAGTTCCGTTGTTTCCCGGCACCGAGTAGTTGCCGCAGACCCATTTGCGCAGGCGCTCGGTCTGTGCCTCGGCCTCTTCAAGGCAGGAATCGAAGAGCAGAATAAACTCGTCTCCGCCCCAGCGTCCAATCATGTCCGTAGAGCGGCAAGCAGACCGCAACTCACCGGCAAACTGCTTGAGCAGTTCATCGCCGGTCAGATGACCATGCGCGTCGTTCACCTTCTTGAAGCCATCGATGTCGACGATAGCCACGCAGAAAGTCGCACAGGATTCAATGCGCTTCTCGATCTGTGCCTCGACGTGCACGCGGCTGTTCACACCGGTCAACGCGTCGCGCGAAGCAATCTTCTCAGCCTCTTCTAACTTGGTCTGGTAGTCCTCGACCTGTTTCTTCAAGTGGTCGAGGACCTCCTTGCCATCTTCGGTCATGCGGTCGATCGACGTCTTCAGCTCCGCCGCGCTGATGTCGATCGACGTCCGAATCTCCGTCAGGTCTTCAAGCGTGGCGATCGCCCTGAGCCGCTCCGTGACCGCGCTCATCTGCTCCGCGCTGCGCTGATCGCGCGCGCTCACCGATTCCGCAGTGCGCGCCATGGTGAGAAGCATCTCTTTCACTTCGCGCGCCGTCCCCTGGTAGTGACGCGCCGCCCCGCGGCCCCATGCGCGCAATTGTTCTCGCGTCTGTTCGCCATGTGCTGCGAGTTGGTCGGTCCTCATCCCCGGGCAAAGCTCCGCTTTCAGTCGCCCAAGAGATTGCTGCAAAGCATCGCCGAGCCCGGGACAGGCATCCAAACTGCAATGGCCCGCCTCGATCAAGATAGAGCCGTACACTTCGAGGGCCACTGCAAACGGATCCTGTTGAATAGCCTCGGCGTCCAGGACAGGACCTGGGGAATCGGAATCGAGATACCTCTTGATTGAAATCATCAGATCCTCGGAAGATCGATATTGGCAGGGCGTTCTCACACACCACGGGCCTTCTGGCTTATCGGCGGAGTGCGTTCGGTTCATGAGAGGCGCGAACCCATTCGTTTCATTCACTTGAAATCTCTAAGGCATTGAAGAAGAGATGCTTTTATGTCGAGAAGTCGAAGGCTTGCCGCGATGCGATTCCTTTGTTGTGAGTGCGCGCCCATCTTGTTGTCAATACGGGAACTTGCCCGCTTCTTCCCAAGGAACGCGGCGACAGATTACGAAAGTGCGCCCAAAGTTAATTGAAAGATCAACAAGAGCTATCGTGAATATGGAAGAATTGCCGATTGTATAGATTGGCGATTTCTTTGCTTCCAGACTGCTTGCTGAGGTGGTCCTCGTGGACTTGAGCAAAATCCCTGATGTTGCGGCCGTTGCTCTGCTCACCGTGGCCTTCTTCTCGGTAGCGCGGCATGGACCAAAATCGTCTTCCAGAGTATGGCTCGTTGGCTGGTTGATGATCGTTCTTCACTTTACCGCTTTCCTGTTTCTGGGGGCACCGGACATCTTCGGCATGGCGGCCGCCATTCTAGGTTCGGCAGCGCTTGCGTGGGCAGGCATTCTCTTCATGTGGGCAGCCGTTCCCTATCGATGCCGCGTTTCGAGCCGCTGGATGTTAGTCGCGATCCTCACGACGAACACGCTCTACATTTTCGTCATTTGCATCGCGCCCGCCGCTCATTGGCTCCTGGCGCCGGCTGCGATTATGATCGGCGCTCTGCCGCTCGTCATTTCGCTTTTGAATATACGCAAGCTTAACCATCCGCTGCGCTGGGGTTCGGTGCTGCTTTACGCTGCGCTCTCCGCCTTTCTTCTGGCGGTCGAGAACAGGCCCGGCAATGGCCCTGACCTGGCTTTGAACGCGGTGTTCTTCACTGTCTACTTTGGATGCTGCGTCCATTTCTGGTATGCCTATCGGCGCGCCACTGCGGGAGCCTTCATCACCGTTCTGGGATTCATGGCTTGGGCGAACGTTTTTACCATCGCGCCAGTCATGGGCACGCTTTTCTCCGGCTTCCATCTTGAGGGTGAGGTCTGGAACCTGCCCAAATACGTGGTCGCCGTGGGCATGATCCTGATCCTGCTCGAGGACCAAATCGAGCACAACAAATATCTGGCTCTGCATGACGAACTTACCGGCTTACCCAATCGCCGGCTCTTTCACGATCGATTGGCGAGTACCCTCGAGCGGGCGCGGCGCACTGGTTCGCAAGCAGCGCTTCTGTTGATCGATCTGGACCGCTTCAAGCTAGTCAACGACACCGTGGGGCATCATATCGGCGACGAGTTGCTCAAGCATGTTGGCCGGCTTTTCGTAGGCAGAGTTAGGCGCACCGACACTGTGGCCCGCACCGGAGGGGATGAGTTTTCGGTGGTACTGGAAGAGCCCATGAATCGCGCCGATGCGGTCCGCGTAGCGCGGACTCTGACGCAACTTCTCGAGCCCCCCATCCTCCTCGAAGGCAATACGGTGCATATTGGCGCCAGCGTGGGTATCGCGATCTTTCCTGACGATGCAGGCGATGCCGAATCGTTAAGCATAGCTGCCGACCTGCGCATGTACGCCAGCAAGCGCGCAGCAAGGGCCCGCGAAGATCGCGCAGCCCCGGCCCCGCTCCCGCCTGACCCGTTCCAGTCGAGCCATCCCGATTCCGGCCTGCAACTCGCGAAATAGCAGCAAAACGTCACCGTAAATACGAGAAGGCCCGAACCAATCGTCCGGGCCTTCTCGATCCACAACTGTGTTCGCCTATCCCTACCTGCCGCCGGGACCACGTCCACCACCAGCGCCCCCGCGGCGACGGCGACGACGGGCCGTACCTACTGGCCGTCCTCCTGCAGCGGGTTGTTGGCCCACAGGTGCAGGCGCACCATCCACGCGATTGAAGTTCGGCTCGTTCTCCTCGTCGAACTCCACCGCGCCATCTCCGTCAAAATCATCGCCACCCTCGATCAGGATGGTGCTCTGATTCGAACTCGGTTGACGTTCGTCAAACTCGTGCCGTGGGCGAGCTGGTGCCGCAGGCGGTGCCGCAAGCGCGGGTGCCGGCGTTGGAGCCGCCGCAGTCTCCTCGGTTTCAGCCGGGGCCGACTGTGCCAGCTTTGCCTTCTGCTCCTTGATCAGTGCCTTACGGCTCAGCTTGATGCGATTGCCTTCGATGGCGAGAACCTTCACCATCACCTGATCGCCTTCGCGCAGCTCGTCCTTGACCTCTTTCACGCGGTGTTCCGCGATCTCAGAGATGTGCAGCAAGCCATCGGTGCCCGGGAAGAGCTCGACGAATGCACCGAACTCCGCGAGACGCACCACCTTGCCCAGGTACGTCTTTCCGATCTCGGGAACGGCGGTTAGATCGCTGATGATTTGCAGAGCCCTCTTTAGACCCTCAGCATCGCTCGACGCCACACTCACCTTGCCGGTGTCGTCCACATCGATCTTGGCGCCCGTCTGCTCCACAATGCCGCGAATCGTTGCGCCACCCTTGCCGATGAGGTCGCGGATCTTGTCCGTGGGAATCATCACGGTCTCGATGCGCGGTGCATACTTCGAACGCTCCACGCGCGGACCGCTCAACTCCGCGTCCATCTTGTCCAAAAGGAACAACCGACCACGCCGCGCCTGCTCCATCGCTTGCTGGAGGATCTCGCGCGTTAGGCCGCCGATCTTGATGTCCATTTGTAGCGCGGTAATTCCCTTGCGCGTTCCGGCCACCTTAAAGTCCATATCGCCGTAGTGGTCTTCCGCGCCAGCAATGTCGGTGAGAATGGCATAGTCATCGCCCTCCTTCACCAGGCCCATGGCCACGCCGGCCACTGCGCCTTTCAACTTGATGCCCGCGTCGAAGAGCGCCAGACTGGCTCCGCACACCGAAGCCATCGACGACGAGCCGTTCGACTCCAGAATGTCGGAGACAATGCGGATCGAATACGGCGACTCATCGGCGCCCGGCAGCACGGCAGTGATGGCACGCTCGGCCAGGGCTCCGTGGCCCACTTCGCGACGACCCACGCCGGTCATGCGGCCGGTTTCGCCCACGCTGAACGGCGGAAAGTTGTAGTGGAGCATGAAGCTCTTCTTCTTCTCGCCCTCGTACGACTCCAGCCGCTGGCTGTCGTCCATGGTGCCCAGCGTTGCCGTCACCAGGGCCTGCGTCTCACCGCGCGTAAACAGCGCCGACCCGTGCGTGCGAGGCAGAACACTCGTCTCGATGCTGATGGCGCGAATCTCGTCGAAGGCGCGGCGGTCGGGCCGGATGCGCTCCTTCGTCACCTGCTCGCGGAAGATCCGCTCGCGCAGCAGTTCGTAATAATGCGTCAGCTTCTTCTTGGCTGCGGGGTCCTCGGCAGGAAGTTCAGCCGCAAGCTCATCCTTGATCTGCTTGACCAGCGCATAGCTCTCGGTCTTGTCGTGGGCCTTGGTGTCGAGTGCGTCCTTCAACCGGTCGCCGATCTTCGCCATCAACTCCGCGTAATACGCTTCGTCAGTCTCCGGCGCCGTAAACTTCCGCTTCGGCTTGCCGGCCTTGGCCACCAGCTCATCGATCGCCGCAACGATCTTCTTGATCTCCTCGTGTGCAAACTCGATCGCCGCGAGGATCACCTCTTCGGTCTCCTCTTTTGCGCCCGACTCGATCATCACGATGCCGTCTTTGTGGCCCACCACCATGATATTCACCGTGGTCCCGGCACGCTCGGAGTAAGTGGGGTTGATCACGAACTCGCCATTCACGCGGCCTACGCGCACTGCGCCCACCGTGGCGCTAAAGGGAATATCAGAGAGCGCCACGGCCGCAGCCGCCGCATTGATTCCAATCACATCGGGATCGTTCTCCTTATCCGCGGAGAGCACTAGCGCGATCAGCTGCGTTTCATTGCGAAATCCATCGGGGAAGAGCGGACGAAGCGGCCGATCGATCTGACGGCAGGTCAGAATCTCTTTTTCGCTGGGGCGGCCTTCGCGCTTGATAAAGCCGCCGGGAATGCGCCCGCCGGCGTAGGTGTACTCGCGGTAATCCACCGTGAGGGGAAAGAAGTCAATTCCCTCCCGGGGATCGGGAGAGGCCACAGCGGTGGCCAGAACCACGGTTTCGCCCGTGGTCACCAGTGCGGCGCCAGAGGCTTGCTTGGCCATGCGACCGGTCTCAAAGACCAGCCGCTTGCCGCCGGCAAGCTCGACGGCTACTTCATGCTTCGTAGACATAGAGTCCTCGTTTCATTTTGTTCGCTTGGGATACTTGTGTGGGGATTGCGCGGCGTGCGCGCGTGGAACACGGGTGCGCAAGGCCGGACGACCCATGCAGGGCGCCGGCCGCGACTTGGTCCGGTGTTCCGTATCGGATGGGGACCGGGACCATTGTCCGGTCTGGGTGCTTCCGGTTCAACGTGAGCTTTCTGACTACTTGCGGATGCCGAGTTTGCCGATTACATCGCGGTAGCGATCGGAATCGTGCGTTTTCAGGTAGTCCAGCAGGCGGCGGCGCTTGCTGACCAGCATCAATAACCCACGCCGCGAAGCGTGATCCTTCTTGTGGGTCTTGAAGTGCTCGGTCAGGTCGCCGATCCGCTCACTCAGAATCGCGATTTGAACTTCCGGCGATCCGGTATCCGTCTCGTGGGTGCGGAAGCGCTTGATTAGGTCGGTCTTTTTTTGAGTCGCCAGCACGGCGTGAATTACTCCTCTTTTTTCTCGTGTCCACTCTTCAGTGTCTATTGAAAGATTAACATGAACGCCCCCCGCAAGAGAATTGCATGTCACACGGAACCAGCTGCGGCACCTTTATTCCCATCAACGCGCCCCAAAGCCGAAGAGGCGGTTGTCGAAGCGCTCGCGAATCACCTCCTCGATCTTCACTTGAGCGGCGTCGGGATGGAGGGGATTAAGCAGATAATTCCAGGTATGTGGAGCGATCACCGACGGAACGCGTGCTAGCGGACTCTTCAATGATGCGATCCACGCGTCACCTACGCTTCGCGTTATGCCCATCTCATGTTTCCAGATTTCGCCGTCCGGCAACTGCAGCGATTCAATGCGGAGGCGCTTCGGCACTGAGATTTTCAGCAATGTGTAGACGTCGGGCGTGTCTTCGCTGTCGACGTTGAGATGAACCAATGTCTCAACGATTGCTGACATCGGGTGGTCAGCCAGATAGACAATTCGCCGCCCAAGCGAATGCCAGCGAGCACCGGCCCTTTTGCCGCCGTTGCCATCCAGCGTCACATGGTTGCTAATCCGCCAGAGAGTCATCTCGCCCACATACTTACCCTCGGACCGCATACGAATAAGGCAGTAGCGATGTCCTGAAGGCTTGGCGGAATCTGAACCTCAGGCAAACATCCCTTCATCGATCTGGTAGAGCATTTCCTCCACCTGACGCCCACCCAGTTCGGTTCGCATCATTGCAACCGGAGAATGCTCCTGGAAGCGCTCTTTGGGCTTTGATAGCCATCGGCGCGCCTTATCGCGGTCGCCGAAAACCTTGACAGCCATCTCATAGAGGCGCGCGACTCTCGCCAGCCGATCCGACTCATCCAGGTTCAAGGGCTCCTGCCGCTGTTTGCGATGCTTCAACGTGCGAGCCGGGATGATTACTTCCAGCAAGTCCCTAAGCGGAACCCCGGAATAGATTGAAAAATCTTCCAGCGCCCTGAGCGGCACTCCGTGCTCAATATCCCGCCAGCTAAACGCGAAGGCTGGGGACGGCTCCAAAAGCGCTCTCTGATCCTGGCTCATACGGACATTGTGCCACATCTCAAGCGGCATAATGTCCTTCCCTCCCAATATTCCGTCAGGGGGTCCCAATTTGAACCGAGTTCTCGTTGTGATCCCTACGGCTGCGCCTCAAGCCAATAATTAGCCCGCGCCACAATCCGCGCCCCGTAGTCCTGCGTCGTGCGCACGCGAATGCTGTGCAGGCCGGGAGTCAGATTGGTGGGGCTGAAGGTGATCAGATAGCGGTTCCGCGCATCCTTCGCCGCAGACATTACCCGCGCCTCGAAGCGTTTGTCCCCAATAAAGGTTGTGTACTCGCCGCCGCTCTCCACGGCCACTTCTTTGGCGACATTCTTCTTGAACGCCTTGATAGCCATCACCAGCGCCGAAACCATATTCATCGTGGCTTGGTCGGGCGAGGAGTCCTTGACATCATGGCCCAACTCGGCCAGCGCCGGCGAAAACGAAACGCTCAGGACCAGCACGTCCGACTCGCCGATCTTCTCAATCAGTTGCGCGGGCTTGGTGTGCTTGCTGCCGTGATCGCGCTCTTCGCTGATGAGCAAAAGCACGCGGCGGAAATCCTTGGGCTGCATCTCCAGCAAGGTCACGGCGTAATTCACGGTGTCCAGAATGGCCGCGCCCCCATCGCCAGGCTCCAGTTTTTGCAGATCCGAGTTGATCTGATCGCCGTTGTGCGTGTAATCCTCAAGCAGATGCGGCACGGAATCAAAGCCCACCAGCGCCGCTCTGCTCCGCGGATCGGTGAGGAATACGTCGAGCAGCGGGCCCATCTTCGCGAGCTTGTCGAATTCGAGCACGCTCGCGCCACCCTCTTCCACGGCAACAACGAGAGCCACCGGCGCAGTATCCATCTCCTCCTGCACGCGGATCGTTTGCGGCACACCATTGTCTTCGAGTTTGAAATCGTCCGCCTTCAGCCCGTAAAGAATGCCGCCGCCGCGCTTTTCTACGAGCGTCGGCACAAGAACTTCGGTGGTTGTCGCGCGTAAATTTGCCGCCTCGCCCTGAGGGATCGGCATAGGCTGCGGAGGCTCGGCTGGAGGCAGTTGCTGCGCCCCAGCAGCTGCCACAAGCAACGTCGCAACTGCGTTCAGGAAAAGGCTCGGCAGACCGAATCTCATGCCAGGAAATCTCCAGGTCAATTGACCGTTTTCATTTTCCAACGTCGCACTTGTCAGGGACCCCTTTGAAGACGACCGCCTGCCCGGTTGGAAGGCAAAGCGGTACGCAAGCGCTCGCGATAAAAAACTCATCGACGGCAGCCCGCGCACCGGGGCAAGAGGGAAATCCATAATCGTCAAAGACGATGAATCCACCCAACGTCAAGCGCGGCCAGATGAAGTCCAGGCTGTCGAGGATCGATCGATAAACATCGAGATCGACATGCGCGAATGCGATTCTGGCTGATTCGAGGCCTCTGAATGTATCGGGGATGAAGCCTTGACGCAGAACTCCCCCCCCACCGACATAGTCGCGGACGGCCTCGACCGAGGTGTCGCCAAAATCTCCTTTCCGGTGGAGATCTTTTTGAGAATCAGTTTCCGGCATTCCCTGAAAGGTGTCAAAGAGAAAAAGCTTTTTGTCTGATTGTGCAGAATCCCGCAAAACAGCGGCCATCATTGCCGCAGTGCCACCTTTATAGACGCCGCACTCCCAAATATCTCCGCTAAGATTGAGCGCCTGGCGGAGCAGCGTCCAGAGAACGTAACAGCGGTCAGGCGAGACGAGGGTCCTGGGTGCCACCAGTTCGTAATATTTTCTGAAGTCTCCCTCGCCTAACCACGGGGAAAACAACGGACGATATAGCGCGGAGTCGGGAATATTTCGTTCTTTTGGGTTCCGAGGCCGGCTTCTGCGCAACTCATAGCCGGCCAAGCTGAGAAGCTTTTTGAGCATCGAATCTCCTGATCGCGCCCCGGCTCACACTCTCTTGCGTGCCTCGCGCTCGATCTCACCCGTCCAGATGAGAAAGCGAAACAGTTCACCGCGCGAAGCCCAAGCAAAGCCAAGGACGCTTTTCGCGGTCAATGATTCGGCACGCCGGCCGGAATAAGTCTCCACGCGCCAGCGCAAATAGGGGCTGCGCCATGGCGCAAACCGGTGCCCGCGCGTCGCATTCCAGAGAAATCGCAGTGCTGCGAACACAATGCCCTCTCGCATTCAGTATAAAGAATGCGCCGCAGCGCGCGATTCATCACTGAAGCTTCGAGAAGAGGTTGTTGGAAGTGGATTCGAGCTGCGCGATGACGTCTTCCAGCGCCGTCTGCTGGGTTTCTGCCAGGGCAAGTTGCGTGGACACCGTGGGAATATCGGCCTGCATCAGATCGGTCTGCGCCGTCGTCAGTTGTGTCTTTTCATTCGTCACTGCACTCGACGCTGCGCTGAGCTGCGTAACGGAATTGTCAATGGTCACACGTTGCTGCGAAACGTAGTTCAGCGCTGTTCCCAGGGCTTCTGTGTCGCTCACCGCCTGCGAAGTGTTTACCGTGCCGGAAGAATAATCGGCCACCAGCGCGTTGAGCGCGCCAAAAACGCTGTTCGAGCCGCTGCCCAGAAAAATTTGACCTCCGGGAACATTGAGCTGGATCTTCTGCCCATTCGGCAGTCCGAGATAGTTCACGTCTTCATCGCCACTGTACTTCGTGACTCCGGGCGAAGAGGCTGCCGACGTCGAGAAGGGCGCCGCGCTGGTTTGCCCGCCGGCAAAAACATATTGGCCCTGGTAGCTGGTATTCGCCAGCGACTGCACCTCGTCGAGAATGCCCGAAATCTGGTTCCCAATCGATTTCACGTCGCTCGCATTCATGGTTCCATTGTTGGCGCTGGTAGCCAGCGTTACAGCCTGCGTCAACTCGCTCACCACGCTGCCCAACGCGGAATCAGCCACTTGAAGCTGCCCCGTGACTTGGTTCGAGCTCTGGGTGAATGAGTCGTCCTGTTGAATCTGGTTGAGCAGCAGTACATTCTGGCCTGCGCCCACCGGATCCTTGCTCAAGGATGTAATGCTCGTTCCGCTCGACAGTTCCGAGCTTAACTGCTGCTCGTTGGATTGCGCCTGATCGAGCGAACCTACAAGGTTCGTGATGTACGAGGGATCCACCCGCATCTCGTAAGCTCCTGGCTTCTAGACTCTAGCTCTAGACTCCGGTTCTCTCGCGTTTGAGGTATGGCCGTAAACTCTTCTCCTGCGCGATCAAGCTAGAAGCTAGCAGCTAAAAGCTTTTTTACGACACCGCAGTTTGATCGCCCAGATTCAGCGCCGAGGCCATGACGGTGTTCAGCAGCGTGAAAACCTGTGATGCCGCCTGGTAGCTGCTCTCCAGTGTCGACATCGCTGCCGCTTCATCGTTGAGATTCACACTGGACAGCGCGTTATTCTGCGTTTGTAGCTGTGTCACCGAGGCATTCTGTGCCGTGTTCTCAGTTTGTACCTCGGACACTGTTGCGCCGAGCGTGGAAACAAAGTTCGAGTAGGAGTCGATCGGCGTCTGGCTACCCGCAAACCCGTTCTGGCTTTGTCCCGTCTGGGCGGAGGCTTGCGCGCTTTGGCTGATGGTCGACGTGCCGTTGGCGGCAAGAAGGTTCCAACCGATGTTCAGATCCGCGGCGCCGTTGGCCAGTCCGGTAAAACTGAGCGGAACTGAAGAGACGTCGCCAGTCGTGGTTCCTACGGTCTCTGGATTGGCCGCGCCGGTGGGCTCGATCTGGATCGGGTTGCCCGCTGCACTAAAAGTTATGGTTCCCGTCACAGGCGTTGACACTCCGGAGGTAAAAGCCGCTGCGGGGAGAGCAACCGAGTAGCCCCACGTGTTGGCGCCCTGCTGGGTATAGGTCACTGTCGCCTGGTAACTCTTACCAAGAGTGTCGTACACCTCCACATTGCCCGTCGCAGTGCCGTTCACCGGAGTCGCGGAATCCAGGTTTTGCGTGAGGCTAAAGGTCGTTGTCGGCGCTCCCAGCGGCTCCTGGCCAAGGTTGTACATGGCAACGGCATTGGAATTGTCTCCGGTTCCATCTCCCGCGCCTGCCGCAGCAATCTGGTTGGGGTTGGTCATGATTGCCGTCATGTTGGCCGCGCTGCCGGCAACCGCGGTGGGCTCATTGAAGATGTAAAGAGGATTGGCGGCCGTGCCGGCTTTGCCATCGTAATCCGTGCCGGAGTTGTTTTGTGCATTCACCGAGGTCGAGATCCCGTACGCAAGTTGATCGAGAGCGCTGAGCGCGCTGGGAATGTCGACATCGCGAGCTGTGAGGTAACCTCCCAATTGCCCGCCGCCGGTTGCGAGCTCGGAAGTGATATCGGCGCCGCCGAGAAAAAAGTCCGTGGCGCCATTCACGGTGCCCGTCGTCAACTGGAAGTTCTGGCCTTCGGAAACCAGCAACTGGCCCGAGGTGGTGGTGATGGAAAGGCCGTTGTTCTCCGTCGTCACCTGGTTGATTCCGATTAGCTGCGAGAGCTGACTCAAGTCCTGCTGCCGCTGGTCTTCGAGGGTTCCCGCATCGGCGTCAGGCGAGGTGGATTGAATTTGGGTATTCAGTTGCGCGATGGCGCTGGTAAGCGAGTTCACCTGACTGACGACTCCCGATGCGTCCTGATCGAGCGAGGCGCTTTGCACATTCAGGCTGTTTGCCGCACTCGAAAAATCGCCGGCCAGCGTCGACGCCGATGAAAGCACTTGTTCGCGTAGCGCGTTGTCGGTGGGATTGCTCTCCAGCGAGGAAAACGAGTCGAAAAAACTTGTGATATCGCTACCAATATCGCCCGCCGTCGAACTGGCCGAGCCAGAGTCCGGCGTAAACAGCGCTTGTATGCTGTTGAGCGCGGTTAGGCGCGAACTCGATGCCGACGCCAGTTGCTGTTGCTGATCGAGCCGTTCCTCCAGAACGCGGTCACGCTGCGATGTGGAGCCGGTTTCCGTAACCCCGTCGCCTACCTGGATTCCATCAACATTGATCGGCTGATTCTGCTTCCAGTCAGGCACTTCCACGGTGTATCCAGGGGTGTTGGCGTTGGCCACGTTGTTGGCTACCACGCTCAGAGCCGCCTGGTCGGCATCGAGAGCTCCTTTGGTCAGGAGCAGCGCAGAGTTAATGGTCCCCATGTCCGCCCTCCGCTGCCTCGCCCCATCGACCCCGGCTCTTCGCGCCACCCGTCGACGGGAACCCCGCGCCGGCGCCGCCGCGTGCCTGCCGCTCCGTGTACTCCAACCGCCCCGCACGCAGATCACGTAGCCGCTTCATGACGTTCAAATTGGAGCGTGTCGCCTCCAGGACCCGGGCGAAGACCGCCATATCGGCCTTGGCTTCCCGCGCCTGCCGCGCCAGGTGCTCACGTTCGCCTGTGTCTTCAGAACTTCGTGCCCGCGTAAGGGCCTGGCACGAGAGCGCAAGCTCCTCCAACCGCGCTGCGTCCAAACACGCCAGCGCACGCGATGCCTCCACCACGAGTTCTTTGAGCTCCGGATTCGCCGGACGCATCTCAGGCTCCTGCATCGCCCGCCCGCCGATCCTTCTACGACTGGCCTGCTGCCAGACCAGCCGTCAACATCGAATCGATCACCCGCGAAGCCACCGCCGAAGCCGGCACACTGTAGGTCCCGGCAGCTAGAGCCGCCTGCACCGCAGCCACCTTGTCGGCGCGAACACCCTCGCCCGAAGCCGCCTGCGAAACCTCGCTCCCCGCGCTCGAGAAGGTCGCCCGGTCGCTGTCGAAACTGCTGGGCGCCGTGGATGCGCTGCCCTTACCCTGGGGCGACGAAGAGGCCGTAGGGTTCACCCCCAGGAGCGTCCTTAATCCGTCCAGGCTATTCCGAATGTCCATATATGTGACTCCTTGCTGGGCCTATCGTCAGAACTTCTTAATCACTCCAGTCATTAAGTAGTTCTTATCCCCTGTCCTTGGTGCAGATTCTTGGTTACCTTCACGCCCTGGTGCTGATTACCTGGATGGGAAAGTTCTTGGATAATCTGCTTGGCAATGCCCAGACCTCCACGTTCGCTCAACGACTGACCCAGCGCTTCCGAGGCAAACTCGCCCAGCGCTCCACCCGAGCCCGCTCCGGAGTCCGCATCGGCGTCGGTGCCGGTCAGCGCGTCGCCGTGGGTCATCGGCTTTAACAGTTGTTGCATCATCTGCCCTTCAAACTCGTACGCCGCATGCACCAGTCGCGGCGAAAGCGCGCTTTCGTTCTTTCCGACTTGCCCAGTTACCGCAAGATCTCCGTTCAGTGTTGCCTGCATTCCCCGCTCCATTTGGCGTAACTTCCTTGTCCCCTCGGTCCCTTGTTCCCCGCCCTCACAGTACCTCGAGATCCGCTTCCAAAGCGCCGGCTTCCTTCATGGCTTGCAGGATCGAGATCACGTCGCGCGCTCCTGCCCCGGTGCGTTGCAATTGCTGGACCAAATCCTCGACGGTTGCGCCTTCCTTGAGGTTGATCTCATTGACCGGCTTGTCCTGCGCCTGCACCGTAGTCTGCTGTACCACCTGTGTCGTTCCCGAGGAGAGCGCACCCGGCTGCGAGACTTCGACATGGGAGATCACGTTCACGCTCAGCCCGCCGTGCAGGATCGAAACCGGCTGGAGACGCACCCTGCCGCCAATCACTACCGTTCCAGTGCGCTCGTTCACCACCACGCGCGCCCGCGGGTAGACGCTGATCTCCACCTGCTCGACCTTGTCGAGCAATGCCGCGGTATCTTCCTTTGGTTCCAGGGCAATCTCTACGCGACGGCTGTCGACGGTATGAGCCCGCGGCCCGCCCAACTCCTGATCGATCGCCGCCGCCATGCCTTCGGCAGTGTGAAAATCGGCGTCATTCAGCACGATGCTCACGGTGTGCATCTCGGCAAGATCGTAGGGCACGGTCCGCTCCACCATGGCGCCTCCGGGAATGCGCGCCGTGGTCGGGTGATTCACTTGCTTGGAATTGCCGCCACCCGCCGCCATGTATCCGCCCAGCACCAGCGAACCCTGTGCCTGGGCGTAGATCTGCCCATCGACTCCGTAGAGCGGCGTCATCAGCAGAATGCCGCCCTCGAGAGAGCGCGCATCGCCCGCCGACGAGGCGGTGATGTCCACCTTGTAGCCGGGGCGGCTGAAGGGTGGAAGCGTGGCCACGACGAAAACCGCTGCCATGTTCTTTACCTGCATATTACTTGCGCTCTGCGAACCGGTCGTGGGCACGGTGATGCCCATCCGTTGCAACGCGGAGACCAGGGTCTGCGCGGGAAATACGGTCTGCGAACTGTCTCCCGTGCCCTTCAGTCCGACCACCAGGCCGTAGCCCACCAGTTGGTTGTCACGAATCCCCTCGATGGTCGCGATGTCCTTGATCCGGGAGCGGCGCTCCGCCTCCTGCGGCTGCACCAACGCCATGGCGACAAGCCAGGCCGCCGCCAGCGCCATCCACCACCAGAAAGCACGATTCGCACTGGCTTTCGCCCTTAGCCGCGCAATGCGCAGTGCGATCTTCCTCTCCATCAACGAATCGTCGCTGAATCGTTCTGCGCCTTCGAATCCCCGCATCTTTCTGCCCCCGCCTGCCCCGGCCTTTTACGCCCTTCCCTGCTTGCTACCCCTGCCGCCGCCGGCTACGCCGGCCTCAGAACACCAACAGTTTTTCCAGAAAGCGCACCAGCGGATTCTGCCGGTACGTGGAGTCGTTGACGATTCCCTTACCCGTCACCTCCAGTTCAAGATCGGTCATGGCCGTGGATAGCACCTGATTCTGGTTGCTCACGTCTTCCGGGCGTACGAGGCCGCGCAGCGTGATCAATTGCGTTTGCTGCGAGAAGGTCAACTGCCTTGTCGCCTGCACCACCAGCATCCCGTTAGGCAGAACATCCACCACTTCGGCGCCAAAGGTTGTGCTCAAGCTGGAGTCGGTGGTGCTCTGCCCCTGCGCCGTTAACCCGGAAGCGGCATTGGCGCCGAGCAGGTTCTGCATCGTGTTCGAGGCCTTGAGCTTGCCGAACAGCGACGTAATGCTCGAGTTGGCGCTCGAGGCACGTGAGTTCTTGACTTGCCCGTCGGTCGAGGCGGTCAGGCTTTCGCCGACCACAATCATCACCACGTCGTGGACCCGGAAGGCTTTGACGTCCGTGCCCAAACGCACCAGCTGACCCTGCGCACTCCAGATCGAGCCCGGAGTCCGCACCTCGGCTGCCTGCTGCGCGCGCACCTTCGCAATATAGGTGCGCAAGGCTTCCTCCGGAGGTGTCGGTTTGCCTGCCGGCGCGGCGGCATTCTGCTTCTTGCTGATCGCGCCCGCATCGGACGGCAACAGGACGCAGACCGCGATCCCGGCGAACAATATAGACCGAAAGCAAGACTTCATACCCGCTCTCATGGCGCAATCTCACCCTCCGCCGCGAAGCTGGCGTGTCCCGGCGACACTGCAACCGCGCGCACCACTTTGCCGCCGATCCTCAAGCGCGCCTTGAAATGGGCACCCATTACTGCCGGCTCCAATGCCACTGCTTCGAGGCGCGCATCGACCACCCCCGTGAGCTCCTCCACGATCAGTGCATCTCCCGAATGGATTACAGGTCGCACTGCGGCGGACAAAGGCTGCACTGGGCCGCTGGATATTGCCCTCTGCGTCTTCATCTGTTGCCGGACAAGTACCAGACGTCCCGGTCCGGCAGGGTGGCCCTGGTCCCGCACGAGCAGCCAGAGGTCGCCGGTCGACGGATCCTCGATCTGCCTGAATACCTGTCCATCTGGCTCGCTCGCGGTCTCTGGTGTGGCGGCCACCACGCGCGTAGTTATCGGCGCGAGCGCGGCGTTGCCCGTGGTCTGGGCGCTAGCGCTTACAACCGGCGCCACGAGCAGCCATCCCCACCCCGCGATCGCTCTCAATTCCCGTTTCATATCCATCTCCGCCAGCGCCGCTTTCCTGCTGCGTTTGCTTCCCCACTTTTCTGATCAAAGTTCATGTGACGCGTCACCATCAGTGCGTCATGTTATTGACCTGCGAATACATATCGTCGGCGGCTTTGATCACCTTGGAGTTCGACTCGTAGGCCCGCTGCGCCAGCACCATCTGCACGAACTCCGTGACGACGTCGACATTCGAGTTCTCGAGGTAGCCCTGATTCAGCGTGCCCAGGCCTTCGGTGCCGCCAGGATTTCCGAGGACAGGATCGCCAGAACTTAACGTGGCCGTGAGCAGGTTATTGCCCATGCTCTCGAGGCCTCCCGGGTTGGGAAAGGTGGCGAGCTGAATCTGTCCCAGCTGCGAGGGATTCTGCTGCCCGGCAAGCGTTGCGTTCACCACGCCATACTGCGTGATGGTGACGGCCGTGGCATTCGACGGAATGGTGATGGTGGGGATCAGCGGGTCGCCGTCCGTGGTCACAATCGTGCCCTGATTGTTTAAATGAAATTGTCCGGCGCGGGTGTAGGCGATCGTGCCGTCCGGCCGCTGCACCTGGAAGAACCCCGCGCCCTGAATGGCAACATCGAGCGGATTGTCGGTCTCGTTCAGCTCGCCCTGGGTATTGATCACCTCGGTCGCCGCCGGTTTAGCGCCCAGCCCGATCTGCAAGCCCGCGGACACTGTGCTCTGGCTTTGGGCCGCGCCCGGCGTCACCATGTTCTGGTAGATCATGTCCTGAAACTGCAAGCGCAGCTGGCGAAAGCCCGTGGTCGACGAGTTGGCCAGGTTGTTGGCGATGGTGTCGAGGTTCAGTTGCTGTGCGCTCATGCCGCTGGCGGCGGTATACAAAGCTCGAATCATCTGTTTCCTCGTTTCGGACTAGATTCTCGGTAGGTCTTCCGTGGCGAACTTGTTGAACTCGGTGTGAAACACCGTCAACGCGCGCTGCATCATCTCCGCCTGGCGCTGCATCATGACCAGGTCGAGCGAGCCCTCGACCACATCCTGATTGGCGGCCTCGATGGCGCCCTGGTGGATCGAGGAGCTGGTCGCGGCCGTGGCCTTGGTCCCCGGCGGGGCTACGTAACGGTTCGCGCCCTCCGGCGTGAGCTGGGTACCATCGGGAAACGCAAAGACGCCCAGCTGCGCGACCACCCCGCCGGCCACCGAGACCGCTCCGTCGGCGCCCACTGTGACTTCGCCGGGCGGAATGAGGATCGGCTGGCTCGTCACGGAGAGCACCGGTTCGCCAGTCTGGGTGACCAGTTGGCCGTTCGTCGCGCGATGAAAGCTGCCGTCTCGCGTGTAGCGCGGTCCGTTCGGCGTCTGCACCATGAAGAATCCCTGACCTTCAATCGCCAGGTCCAGCGGGTTGCCTGTGGGCTCGATCGCGCCCTGGGCCATACTTAGCCGGTCGCCTCCCAACAGGCCGTAGTTGTTCACGGTCGCGCCCAACTCGGAATCGGCAGCGTCGGGCCCCATTAGTACGGACCGGAAGAACTCCCGCTCCGCGCGGTACCCTGGCGTTTGCGCGTTGGCCAAATTGGCCGCCGCCGTGTCCAAAGCCTGGGTGCGCGCCACCAGTCCCGTCATTGCCGCGTAATAGCCGCTGTCCATCTGGAGATCTCCTCGTGGAATTGCACGAGAGATTCGAGCAGATGGAGGGCCGAAGGGGAGATGGAGAGATTAGAGGAGCTTCAATGGAAGAGGAAAGCAGGAGAAGGGACTAGAAAGACGATGGTCAGTGATTAGTGGCTAGTGATTAGTGGTTAGTGGTTAGTGATGAGTGATTCGCGGTGAGTGTTCCGCCGCTGCGGCAGATGCACACTCGCTTCCCACTAATCACTAATCACTAACCACTACTCCCTGTCTTATTGCAGGCCGTCGCAGACGATGGTGACCTCAAATATCTCCTCTCCAAAGCGATAGCCGTGATGCAGCTGAAACTCCGGGGCCTGCACGTGCAGGTTGTAGTCCCGGCCCGTAATGACGGCGGGAACCGACAGGCCGCAGTTGGCGGCGAGCTCGGGCACCTTGCCCTTCCATGCCCCTGCCAGCATATTGCAGATCTCGCCGATGCCGTCCTTCACGGTGTCATCGATGACATCAAATTCCATGCCTGTCATCTGGGCGGCAATCTTCATGGCCGTGCCGGCTCCCGAACGGAAGACGCAGGCACCGCTCAACAGCCCGCCAAACCCGACCACGGCCGTCACCGACTCCTGGTCCGCGACGACCAGGCCGGCCTCGCGCTTGCACTCGATACCGAGCATCAGCCGGAAAACCTCCTCCACGCTGGCATCCAGGTTGCGCGGATCGGAGACCCGCTCGACGGATTCACGTAACGATACCGCCATCGTCTGCTCCCTTTCGTCTGCGCCGCATTGCTTTGCGACGCGCTGAACTGCGACCCCCGCACGTCCTGCGATGGCAGCCGCACGCACTCCGTTTAACAAGACGGATACCTCCCCGTCAGGCCTTTCGCACCAGCGGCAACACCCGCTCCTTCACCTGCTCGGCCGTAAATGGCTTGCGGATATATCCCTGGGCACCTGCCTGAATCGCCTGCTTGACATGCTCCTCGCTCGACTCGGTCGTGATCATAACCACGGGAACGCCCTCGGCCAGATTCTGCGCGCGAATCTGGCGCAGAAACTCCAGGCCATCCATCGTCGGCATATTGATGTCGGACAGGATCAGGTCTACGGGCTTGGACTTCAATACCTCCAGCCCCTCGGCGCCCGAGCCAGCCTCGTGCACCACCAGCGCATCCAACCCGGCCTGGCGCAGCGCCCGCTCCACAATCTTGCGCATCACCGACGAGTCGTCAACGATCAGCGCCCGAATCTCGCTCATTCCCAAGCCCCCTTTTTTTCCTATCGGCGCTCCGGCCGGAACCATGAGGTCCAAGTTCCAACGCCCTCTTCTCCGTCTCGCAATTGCTCCACCTTGGGCAGTGGGACCCAAACTTATCCGGTCTCAATGTGCGGCAGTTGAAGCAATCAGGTCGCGAATGGAACCGGACTCCGGCAGCGGCCCTGCCTGACGCCCAAGCCACATGCGCAGCCAGATGCAATCGTGAATGCGCGCCAGACGCCCCTCCACGGGGCGCGTCTCTTCGAGAGCTTTGGCGAGCGCCACGGCCAAGGCCTGCTCCGTAGCCGCCTCAATTAGCTCCACGGAGGGAAAGCGCGCCTCCAGGGCGCGCGCGTGCGCGGTCCGGAAGAGAGAGCCCTGTACCAGGCCGGCCTCGACATGGAGCCCGGTGATGCGCTCCGCAGCCAGCGCCAGGGCGGGATCGATGCGGTCCTCAAAGCCCAGGTAGAGAATCCTGCCCGCTGCCACGCGCAGAGGCAAGGCGCCAAAGGCGTCGATGAAGAGCCTTGGCAACAGGATGGTGAGGTCTTCCGGGTTATGAAACTCCATACTCAACACCGGGCAGCCCCACTGCAGTCCCAGGGCCCGCGTCACCAGTTCCTCGCTCGAACTCCTCTGCCGCACCAGCCATTCGCCCAGCTTTCCGCTGCCCGTGGCGCGCTGCGCGGCCAGCGCCGACCGCAGCTCCCCTTGCGTAATCCAGCCCTGCTCCAGCATGGCCAAACCCAGGGGAATGCGATGGCGGTAAGCCTCCGGCGCCCTGCCGCGCCCATCCATCTCCCGGCGCAGCGCCGCCTCCACCCGCGCCCGCGTGCATGCGGCGGAGCAGCACCAGCCCCCTTCAAAGATCGGCGCCTCGCGGCTGCGCCAGAGCCGAAGCCATCCCGAAGCGCAGCGCGGATTGGCGCAGGTGCGCAGAATCCCGGGCTTTTCCCCTGCCCGGGCTTGTCCCGGCCATGTCTGTCCGGCGGAAGCCCGGGCAGCCTCGCGCGCGGACATCGACTCGCGCTCCGGTTCGGCCCGCGCAACTTGGCGCCTCAGAAGAGACATCGCACGCTCTCAAGACGCTTCCTGGGCGCAGCAACTTCGGTCACCCGCAGTCCGAAATTGCCGTTGACCAGCACCACCTCGCCGCGCGCCACAATCTTGTCGCCCACAATCAGGTCCACGGGGTCGGCCACATGGCGATCGAGCTCCACCACATCGCCGGGCCCCAGATCAAGAATTTCGCCGAGAGGCATCTCGCGCGCGCCAAAGCGCAGCGAGGCTTCGAGTTCGACATCGAGCAACAGCTCGAGGCCGGGAGTGAGCCCAGGGGGCAGTCCGGGACCGGGGGCCTCGGGCCGGACGCCCGGCGCTTCATGAGTGCCCGTTTCCGGAGCGGCCTTGGCGGCGGCTACCGGCTGCGCCTTGGCTTCGACTAAGCGCAACTCATCGCAAACCACAATCGTCCACGTTCGATCGCCGGAGCGGAGTTGAAAAGCACTTGAGATCTGGCTCTGTTCCGCGATCTCCTCAACGCTCGCCACCTTGCATTTCTTGCCGGCACGGGCCAGCAGCTCGCCGGCGGCGGCGCTGAAGGTCTCGCCCACCAACTCTTTCCATCCGGCCTTCTGATCCATGCCCTCGCCGACCAGCGGCGTCTCCAGAACCGCGCCGTCGACGAGAACGGCAAACCGGCCCTCCACGTCTCCCCCGAGCGTGGCCGCCCAGCCAAACGCTCCCGCGCCCAGCGGCTTGGGAAGTGACTCTGCCAGCTCCGGCTCGCCGGCCAGGGCCTGCGAGAGAAGCGCTCCGGCCACCTCGGCCCAGCAATCGAAGTAAGTCATCGTGCCTCCACTCCGGCGATCAGGCGTTCAACCCGCGCTGCGCGATGCGCGCCGTGCCGCATGGCCCGCGCCTCGATAAGCGGCAATCCGCCCACACGCCACTCGGAGAGCGTGTCCGCAGCGACGTTGAGGCGCAGCATGTCGCCCGCCTTGAGCTCTTCGAGCGCGCTCGCTGCCAGGCGCACCGAGGGCAGCTGCAAAGTGCAGCCAAAGCGGATGCGCCGCGCCACGGCCTCGATCCGCGAGCGCGTGTCGCCGGAGTGGCGGCTGCGCCTGCCCCAGTCGGTGGTCAACCTGCGCAGAATAGTGTTGGCCACCACCGCGGGAAAGGCCAGATTCAGCAGCCCGGAGCTGTGCGGCATGCGGATTTCGAAGCTCAGGCAGAGCGCCTTTTCCGTGACGGCGATGATGCGCGCCACCTGGGTCTGCATCTGGCGGCGCTCGAAGCTGAAGCTGAGACCGACCTGTTGCCAGGCGACCGTCAGTTCGCGGCAGATGATCTCCACCACGCTCGCCAGAATCGATTCCTCGATGTCGGTCAATTCGCGCAGCGGGCCGTCCTTGCCGTCGCCGCCCAGGAGCAGGTCGATCATGGGCGGCGCCAAACCCAGATCCAGCTGCAATACCGAAAGCGCTCCCAGCGGCTCGAGGCGCACCGAGGCAACGTAGCTGATCTCGGGAATCCTAAGCAGAAACTCATTGAACTGAATCTGCTCGGCCGAAACCAGGTTGACCTGAAAACGGGTGCGCAGCCATGCGGCCAGATTGTGGGTGAGGTTGCGCGCAAAAAGGTCGTTCAACATGCTGATGGCGCGCAATTGATCGGTCGAGATCTGTCCGGCGGAGGCGAAGTTATACGGCACTACGCGGGCCCGTACCTCAGAGCGCGACGAATCGGGCGAGGCGCTGCGCGCAGCTTCGAACAGCGCATCGATCTCATTCTGCTTGAGGGTTTTTTCCGTCAATCCTCGCTCCTTTATTGCGTGTCTTCATTCTTATTGCCGCTTCAGGCTGGCGTTCAAGGCCGTGCCGATTGCCGCATTCTGCCCTTCAGGCCTTCCGGGGTGTTCGACGCGGGAGGGAGACGATCGCGAGCTCCGCGCGTCGCCAGGTCACGCAAGGCGGCGCGCAGATGCACCACCGCCGAGGCGTGCATCTGCGAGACCCGCGACTCGACCACGCCCAGCGCCATGCCGATCTCGCGCATGGTCATCTCCTCGTAGTAGTAGAGGGTCATCACCAGCCGTTCGCGGTCGGGCAGTTCGGCAATCGCCCCGGCCAGCCGCTCCTCGAGTTCGCCCCTCAGGCAGCGAAACAGCGGATCCTCCTCGGGACGGCCCGGCACGTAGGCCAGCTCCTCCTCGCCGGAGTTCTCGTTGCGCTCGAGGTGCAGCGTGCCGATTTCGAGTCCCTTGAGATCGCCCAGCAGTTGCTGGTAATCCTCGAGACCGATGCCCATCTCGGCGGCGATCTCGGCCTCGCCCGGCGCACGGCCCAGGCGGGCCGTCAACATGCGAATGGCCTCTTCGACAGCGCGGCCCTTGCGGCGCAGTTCGCGCGGGCTCCAATCGAGGGTGCGCAGACTGTCGAGGATCGCGCCCCGGATGCGGAACTGCGCGTAGCTGCGAAACTGCACCTTCTTTTCGGGGTCGAATTTGGCAAAGGCGTCCATCAGCCCGACCACGCCCGCCGAGACCAGATCCTCTATGTCCACATGCTGGGGCAAGCGCTCATGGATGCGGCGCGCGAGAAAACGCACGATCGGCAGGTGCTCGAGCAGCACGCGCTCCTGCTCCGCGGTCAGCGCCGGCGGCATCCCGGCCGGAGGATAACCGCACGCCGCCGCGGCGCGGCGCGCAGGTTTGGGGTCTCTCATTGCAGCGGTCCCGTCGACTCCCATCGTCATTCCCCCTCACGCAAACGCATTTTTCCGGGCCATCTGCCTCGATCCTCAGCGCACGGCGCCCACCGGGCGCAGCCGGATCTCGGGTGGAATCTCACTGGCGGCGACGACCGCCAGGCGAGGCAACACCGGTTCTAACCACCGCTTCACGTGGAAACGCGCCGGACTGGGACAGAGGAGCACGGGCGGTGCCGCGGCGGATGCCGAGCCGATAAGGGATCTCACAGAATCGGTGAGACGGCGGACGACCGGAGTTCCCGGGGTTGGGGCTCCGGAAAGCAGGCGCTGGCCAGACTCCGGCTGGATGGCCGAAAGGATCTCCTCTTCGAGCGCGGGATCGAGCAGGAGCACGGGAAGCAGGCCCTCGCTGTCCAGCAGCGGCCGCACCAATCTTCGTCCCAACGCCTGGCGGGAGGCCTCGACCAGGGCCACCATGCTTTTGTTTACGGGCGCAGTTTCGAGCAGGGCCTCCAGAATCGTGCCCATATCGCGGATCGAAACCCGCTCGCGCAGCAACTGCTCCAGAACCCGCGCTACCTCGCCCAGCGTGAGCAGCTTGGGCACCAGTTCCTCGAGCAGTTTGGGGTGCGAGTCATTGAGCGCGTCGAGCAGACGCTTGATCTCGGCGCGGCCCAGCAGCTCTCCGGCATGCTGGCGGATCAGTTCGCCGAGATGGGTAGTGATCACGGTCACCGCGTCCACCACCGAGTAACCAGCGGCGATGGCCTGCTCTTCGAGCGCCGGAGCGATCCAGACCGCGGGCACGGCAAAGGCCGGCTCCCGCGTCTCTTTGCCGGTAAGCGGCCGGCGGCCGGGCTCTCCCGAAACCGCCAGCAGGTGCGGGCCTTCCGTCTGCCAGCGGCCTACCTCGATACCGCGCAGCGAGATCACATACTCGCGCGGCTTGAGGCGCAGGTTGTCGGAGATGTGCACGGGGGGAACCAGAAAACCCATCTCGGAAGAAAGGTGGCGGCGCAAAGCGCGCACCTTTGCGAGCAGTTGCCCCCCCTGCTTCTCCTCGACGAGAGGAATCAGTTGGAAGCCGATCTCGAGGGTCAGGTCCTCGAGGCGGAGCAGCGAAGAGAGTTCTGAATTCTGCGCGCCTTCGAGTTTCTTTTTCTCTGCCGGCGCCGGCTCGGCCGCCAGGGCCGGACCCTCAGCCGCAAGCCGTCTGCCGCCCACAAACAGCCCTCCGGCCACGGCCAGAAAGGCGATCTTCGGCAGTCCCGGAATCAGGCACATGCAGGCCGATACCGCGCTTGCCATGTAGAGCGTAGCGGGGCGGCCCAGGAGCTGTTGCCGGATCTCGCCGCCCAGTTGGCCGGCGGAGTTGGCGCGCGTGAGGGTGATGCCGCCGGCCACGGAGACCAGCAACGAAGGAATAATCGTCACCAGGCCGTCGCCCACGGTGAGCACGGTGTAGGTGCGCGCGGCTTCGCTTAACTCCACGCCCTGTTGCAGGGTCCCGATCAAGAGGCCGGCCACAATGTTGACGCCCGTGATCAGGATCGTGGCCAAAGCGTCGCGCTGGTTGAAGCGCGCCGCGCCGTCCATGGCGCCGTAGAACTCAGCCTCGCGGGCGATGGCCTGGCGGCGCCGTCGCGCCTCCGCCTCGTCGATCAGCCCCGCGTTCATGTCCGCGTCGATAGCCATCTGCTTGCCGGGAAGAGCATCCAGCGTGAAGCGCGCCGTGACCTCGGCGGTGCGCACGGCGCCGTGCGAAACCACGAGAAACTGAATCGCGACCAGGGCCAGGAAAAGCACAAAGCCCACTACATAGTTGCCGCCCACCACGAATTGCCCGAAGGCCTCGATCACGCTGCCTGCCGCGGCGGTTCCCTCCTGGCCGTGCAGCAGAATGCGCCGGCTGGAGGCGATGTTGAGCGAGAGGCGGAAGAGGGTGAGCAGCAGGAGCAGCGTGGGGAAAACGGAAAGCTCAACGGCACGGCGGATCTGCACTGCCGAGAGAAACACGATGACCGATGCCGCCATCGAGAGCGCCAACAGAAGATCCAGGCCCGCGGCCGGCACCGGCACGATCATGACGAAGACCACGCTGATGGCCGCCATGGGCAACAGGTAGTCGCGCAGATGGTGCCAGATCGAGGACCGGCCCGGAAGCGTGGCCACGGGCAAAGTCGCTGTACTCATTGATACCCTCCTCCGAAACCCGAAAGCGCGGAGTGCCTCCAAAACCTAAGAGCGCGGGGCGCCTCCAAAACCCGAAGGCGCGGCTTCCCGGGCCGCGGCTTCCCGGGCCTGCCGATCCCTGAGCTCGGCCTCCACACGCTGGCGGTAGAGATAGGCCAGAATCGCCGCCACGGCGGCATAGAGATCGACAGGGATCGGTTGGCCCACTTCGACGGTGCGGTAGAGCGACTGCGCCAGCGGCGGATTCTCAACAATGGGCACGCCCGCCCAGCGCGCCTCGGCCTTGATCTCCTCGGCCAAAAGGTTGCGCCCCTTGGCCAGCACCTTGGGCGCCTCCATGGTGAGGAAGTCAAAGCCCAGAGCGACCGCGTAATGCGTGGGGTTGGTCAGGACCACGGCCGCCTTGGACACGTCCGCCTTCACGCGGCGGCGCCGCATCTGGCGTTGCAGGCTGCGAATGCGGCCGCGAATCTGCGGGCTGCCTTCGGTTTCCTTGTACTCGTCGCGCATGTCCTGCTTGCTCATCTTCAGCCGCGATTCGCGGCTCTGCCACTCGACCAGGTAGTCGATGGCCGACCAGCCGAACAGCAGCCATGCCGCCGCCAACAGCAATCCGTAGACATCCTGGCCGAGAATCTCGAGCCGCTCTGTCGAGAAGGGTGGAATGTCGAGCTGCCGCGCGATGCGCTGCACGGCAAATACGGCCAGGATCGCTGCCGGGATGAGCGACTTCGCAAGCCGGGCCGCGGCGCGCAGCGAAAACAGGTTTTTGAGATTCGCGATGGGATTGATGCGCTCCGGCTTCCACGCCAGGGCGGTCGCGTGCACGGAGACGCCGCCGGTCTGGGCAACGCCCGCTCCCAAAGCCGCCACCACGACCAGCGCCATCACGACGGCCGGCGGCGCGAGCACTTCGAGCGTCAGGCGTCGCACAGCGACCAGCGTCGGCTCCTGGGTGGCCGGCTCCCAATGCGCCAGAGTGCCCAGGGCAAGGAATCCGGCAAAGGCGCTCCGCCAGGCCTCCATGGTGCGGGGGCCCAGCGCCCCCAGGGCCATCGCCCCGGCCAGAGTGCCGGCAGCCGCTGTCAATTCGCGGCTGTGCAGGATGTCGCCTTCGCGGCGCGCCTTTTCGCGGCGGTGCTGCGTGGCCTGTTCGGTGCGCTCGCCGGGCATCGATCAGCCTCCCCCGCCGGGCGCGGCGACCGAAACAGAGATCAGGCGCTCGGCCATGTCGAGCAACCCCGCAAAGCGCGCCTCGATAAAGCGCGGCCAGAGCGCGAGAGAGCCGGTGAGGATCACAAAGCCAGTCAAGGTCTTGAGCGGCACGGTCAGCATCATCACCGGCAGTTGCGGGCTCAGCTTGCCCAGCAGGGCAACGGCGAACTCAAGAAGCATGGTCGCGGCCAGCACCGGCGCGGCCAACTCCACCGCGGCCAGAAAGATGCCGCCCGCCGCGCGCACGATGGCCAATGCCGTTGGGGGCGCAAGCACGAAAGCTCCCAGCGGCACGGCATGGAAGCTGCGCACCATCGAGGCCAGCAGAATCCGGTCGAGGCCCGCCGTGATCAGAACCAGCGTGCCCATCAGCTGGAAAAGGTCGCCCAGCAGAGGCGTCTGGATGGCCGACGCCGGGTCCATCAGGTTGACCAGCGAGAAGCTGAACTGCAGGCCTAGAATCTGACCGGCGAAAAGCATCATCTCGCTGAGCAGCGCCAGCGAGAGGCCGTAGACCAGCCCGATCGCGAGTTCGCCCAGGATGGCCGAGAAACTAATGGATGTCTGCGCGTGGGGGAGCGCGGCCACGAGCGGCGCGAGCAGAAACGCCACCGCGCCCACGAATACCGCCTTCACGCGCATGGGAAGGGCCGTTGAGGAAAAGAAAGGCGCGAAGGCCACCATGCCGCTGATGCGTACCAGAGCCAGCGTCATTGCACTCAGAAATGTCGGCCAATCGGTCATGCATTTGCCTCAAGCGGAGCTAGCGGAGTTAGCCGCGCTTCGCGCGTGTTAGCGGAGTTGGAGTTTTCTAGCACCGCTAACGCCGCTCGCTCCGCTTACCCCAGATACCGGTGAAAATCCCCCAGCAGCAGCGTCGTGTACGTGGCCAGCCTTTCGAGAAACCACGGCATCCCGACCAGCAGGATCAGCGCGATGGCGGCTAGGCGCGGCACTGAGGTGAGCGACTGCTCCTGCAGGCTGGTCAGGGTCTGGATCAGGCTGAGCACAAAGCTCAGCGCCACCGCCGCAATCAGCAGCGGCGCGGACAAAATCATGGACTCGCGCATCAGTTGGCGCATCAGCTCGGCAACCAGATCCGGTGTCATCTGCCTCCTCTTGAAAAGCTCCGCATCAGAAACTCCGCAGCAGGGACCTCGCCAGCAGATTCCAGCCGTCGATCATCACGAAGAGCAGAATCTTGAGCGGCGTCGAGACCACCACCGGCGGCAACTGGAACATGCCGATTGACGTCGTAATCGCGGCCGTCACCATATCGATCAGCAGAAAGGGCAGAAACAGTACCGCGCCGATGGCAAATCCCGCCTTGAGTTCGGAGAGGATGTAGGCAGGAATCACCACGCGCATGGGCAGGTCCGCGGCCGTGTTCGGCCGCGGGATATCGCCTGCGGCAGTGAACAGCGCCAGGTCCTTCTCCCGTGCATACTTCAGCAAAAAAATCTTGACCGGCTGCGCCCCGCGGTCGATGGCTTCGATACCTGTGATCTGGCCGCTGCGATACGGCTCGACGGCCTGCTGATCCACCTGGTTCAGCACCGGCGTCATCAGAAACCAGGCCATCATCAGCGCCAGCCCCATCAGCGTGGGATTCGAGGGCGCGGTCTGCGTGCCCAGCGCCTGGCGCAGAAAGTGAAAGACGATCAGCAGACGCACCAGCGGCGTCATCGCCATCAGGATCGCCGGCAGCAACGTCAGCAGCGTTAGAACCAGAAGAATGGTCCACGGCGTCCCGTCCGAGGGCCGCATCTTCGCATTCAGGTCGGGCAAAAGAGGCACCGCCGCCGGAGCCGCTGCGGCCATGCGCAGCAACAAGGCGTCTACCATGAGACCCCCCGTGACGTTCTCGACCGGCCGTGCAGTGCCCCGTTGGCGCCCGCGTATGCCCTGGAGTTCGCTGGTTCGTCCAGCGGATAAAACGCCGGACCGCCTTCGGCCGAGGTCGCGACCAGAATCCTGCGCCCTTCAGCCTCAATCAGCGCCAGAGACTGGCGCGGCGCGAGGGTGATGCGCTCGACCAGCGCCAGACGCGGCTCCACGCGCCGCCGGCCGTTCCACCTCGCCAGCAGCCATCTCGCCCATCCATCACAACCGCCCGCCTTCTTATCTACACCCTTTGCCATTCTGCTGCTTCTCCTCATCACGCCTTTACGCCAACCGCGTCACGCGTACCGCCAACCGGGTTTCGATTACCTCGAACTCGCTCCACGCTAGTTGCACTTCGCCTGCGGCCAGGGGCAAATCGTCTCCATGGCTCCATCGCGTCTCGATTACCTGCCCCGGAGCCAGCGCCAGCAACTGGCGTACGCGAAACTCCCGCACGGGAATGGTCACGCCCAACTCCACGGGCAATTGGGGAATCGGCGCTTTGAAACCCGGCTCTTCTTGACCTTGCGGCGACACGGGAACGAGCGCCTGGACAGCCTCTCCGGCGCCTCCACGCTCTGTCGTCGCCGCTCCCGGATGGGTCACTCCCGCTGGATGTGATGCCCCCGCAGATGTCGGCACTGGTTGCGTAGTCGCCATTCCGGAAGAGTCAGCAGCAGAAAGAGGACCAGAGGAAGATGGACCGGATTGGAGTGGTTTAAGAATTGCGCCGACAAATTGACCGATTCCGATCCACGCCGCAGCCAAACCGCATCGCTGCTACACTGAGAAGTGGTTGATTTTGCGCCTTTCGCATCCCTCGTGGGTGCCGGGTTGCAACTGTCAGAGGTCGAAAACTATGCCGGAACCGAAAGAAAACAAAAGTTTGACGGGAACCAGCCTGCGCCTGAAAGTGGGCCTGGCGGAGATGCTCAAGGGCGGCGTCATCATGGACGTGATGAGCGTTGAACAGGCGCGCATCGCCGAAGAAGCCGGCGCCGTCTCGGTCATGGCTCTTGAGCGCGTGCCCGCCATGATCCGCGCCGAGGGTGGCGTGGCCCGCATGGCCCGGCCTGGCCTGATCAAGCAGATCATTCAGGCCGTTTCAGTTCCTGTCATGGCAAAAGCCCGCATCGGCCATTTCGTCGAAGCACAGATCCTCCAGGAACTGGGCGTGGATTTCATCGACGAGAGCGAAGTCCTTACCCCCGCGGACGAGGCACACCACATCGACAAGCACGCCTTCACAACCCCCTTTGTTTGCGGCGCACGCAACCTGGGCGAAGCTCTCCGGCGCATCGCCGAAGGCGCGGCCATGATCCGCACCAAGGGCGAAGCCGGGACCGGCGACGTCGTCCACGCCGTCCAGCACATGCGCCAGATCACTCGGGAAATGCGCGTGCTCACGGTGCTCACCGAGCAAGAACTCTACGCCGCGGCCAAGGAACACCAGGCCCCCTACGAGCTGATCAGGATGGTCGCCGAAACCGGCAGACTGCCCGTACCCAACTTCTCCGCAGGCGGCATCGCCACGCCCGCCGACGCCGCTCTGATGATGCAACTCGGCGCCGAAGCCATCTTTGTTGGCTCCGGCATCTTCATGAAGGAGCGCGCCACTCCGCTCGACGTCGAGAACGATCCCAAGGAGCGCGAAGAAGCGGTCTCGCGCGCCAAAGCCATCGTGATGGCCACCACGCACTGGAACGACCCGAAGATTCTGGCCGAGGTCAGCGCACAAGTGACCGGCACGATGAAGGGTCTGGCCGCCGCGGCCATTGAAGAATCGCAGCTCTTACAGACGAGAGGCTGGTAAGTCGGCCGCACCGCAGGTGCCTCGCCATTTTCTCGCGCCGCCTTTCGTGACTCTTAACCTCGCCTAGTTCCGAAGGCGGCTGCCCCAACCTCAGGTGGTTGACATAGTCATCTGACTAGTTATATGACTATATGAGAAGGAGCTTCTTCCCATGGCCTGGCAGGTCTACGACGCAAAAGCCCGCTTTAGCGAACTGCTCGACGCCGCGCTCAAAGACGGGCCACAGGTGGTCACGCGCCGCGGAGTGGAAACGGCCGTCCTCGTCCCCATCGACGAGTGGAAGCGCCTGAAGGATCGGTCCAAGCCGCCATTTCCAGACCCGCTTCTCGATCCGAACGGCCCGCACGACATTCCCCTCGCCCCGCGCAGAAGCTTCAAACTGCGCCCGTTCTCTTTTGAAGACGGTGAATAAAGTGCGATTTCTGCTCGATAACAACGTAATCTCGGAGCTCAGAAAGAACCGTCCTCACGGTGCAGTTGTCGCATGGAGGAAGTCGATTCCCGATGATCAGCTTGCAATCCCCGCTGTGGTGGTGGGCGAAATACAAGCGAGCATCGAAATCACCCGGCGACAGGACCCCTCCAAAGCGGACGAACTCGAAGCTTGGTTGAACCGGGTCGTGACCTACTACACCATTCTTCCCGCAGATGGGCCGATTTACCGCGAATGGGCGCGATTGATGCACGGCAGGCCGGACGACCTCAACGCCGACGCCATGATCGCCGCCACCGCGCGCATCCACGGCCTGATCGTAGTCACCAGAAACGTGAAGGACTTCGCAACTTTCGGTACCAAGGTCTTCAACCCGTTTTCAAGCAAATAAGTTAAGCGGTACAATCCCAATAACGGCTCGCGGCCTCTATGCAAGCAGGACTTCTTTTCTCATTCCCCAACCCTCTTTTCCGATTTAGAGTGCGTCCAAGAAAGAGTCAGAGTAATCTCATCCTCGCGAGGGCTCTATGCCGTCCATCTTTTCGCCCATCCCGGCCGAAATCGAACGGAAAGCGCCCGGAACCGGGGGCAAGCCACCGGTTGACCGCCGGCCTACAGGCGGCGGTGGCGGCGGCGGCGACGACGACTGGAGAAAACCCCGGCGCGGCCCAAGAGAAACTCTGTACCGCACCCGCGCTTTTGTCTTCTGTGCCCTGGCCGGCGACATGATGTTCTTCGTGGTCCTGGCGGTGCTGTTTTACGCGCGCCAGGCTGGCACGCACATGGATCCGCGGACCCTGCGCCAAATCGGAGACTGGCACCCGGTTCTGCTCCCGCCCATCCTCTTTCTCAATACTGCGGTCCTGCTGCTCAGCAGCCTCACCATGGAGCGCGCTCGACTGCACATCTTCCGCGAGATTGACGTATTGGAAGAGTGGCTCGGGCTGGGCCGGCCGGCACTGCGCCGTACGCTGCCCTGGATAGCGCTCACTCTCGTCCTGGGGCTGATGTTTCTTGGCGGCCAGGCCATGGCTTGGAAACAACTAACCGCGCAGGGATTTCGCTTCGATCGCTGGGCCACGCCGGCAAGTTATTTCTTCTACATCATCACCGGGCTGCACGCCGCGCACCTCATGATCGGCGTTCTGGCTTTGCTCTTTTGCCTCTGCGCTCTCACGCGCTTCAAACGCGTGGAGTCCCGCCAGATCGCCGTCGACTCAACAGCATGGTTCTGGCACACCATGGGCTTTGCCTGGCTGGTATTGTTCGGGCTTTTGGTGCTGGGGCAGTAACAGTAAATAGCAAACAGCAAACAGCCGGAAGCGAAATGCCGGAAACTGTCTGCTGTTCGCTGCTTACGCTGTGTGTTGATACAGAAGCGCGCTGAAGCGATCACCGAAGGTCGGCACTTCAGGGCAACCGAAATAGATCTCGCGATTGAGGCGCATGAGCAACTGTACAGCTTCCACCTGAGCGTCGTGCGCGGAAAAGGACCCGCCCGCGCAGACAAACTCGTCCGTAAGGTACTCGATGGCGTGCCCCAGAATCTCCAGCGCATGGCCTGCCTCTGGTGAGATCCTGCGGCGACGCATCGCATCGCGGCCCATTACCGCCGCCGGTGCCGCCGACCCAATCGGATACCCAAGCGCTCTAGAACTAGAAGTGGCTGACATGCTTCATATCCTCACCTGAATGATCGGCGCAGCGTAACGCGATCAACAGATCACTAAAGTTCTGTTTCAATTCGGTACACGTTACTTTATGCGCCATCTAATATGGGAAGCTTGGTGACGTAACTCACACCAAAACACTCAACAATCACCATCAGGCCCTCTTCCCGCCAGAGATGCAACATCTCTTGCCCAGGAACGCCCTCCATCCTCACTTATCGGCTCGATACCTTGACGGGATCAGTCTGAAAACCTAATCTCAAACTAGAATCCTGTGTGCACGGAGCTCTTTTCCAGCACAAAGGGCGAATCTTATCGATTTCCTTTGGATTAGGCGGCCATGGTTCCGTACGACTGGCAATATCTCCCGCTTTTGATGCAGATTCTTGCCGCGTTCCTGCTTGGCGTGGGGATGGTTGTAGCCTCATGGTTTGTGGGCCGCCATCGCAACACCGCAGTCAAGCTCGCTCCTTACGAGTGCGGCATTCAGGCCACCGGCGACGCGCGCGGCCGTTTGAGTGTGCGCTTCTATCTGGTCGCGGTCCTCTTCATCCTCTTCGACGTGGAAATGGTCTTCATGATGCCGTGGGCGGTCGTCTACCGGCGCCTCCCCGCGCTCACTGGCTGCTCCCGCCTCTTCGGTTTCTGGGAGATGCTCGTCTACCTCGGCTTTGTCGCCGTCGGTCTCTACTACATCGTGCGCAAAGGCATCCTGAACTGGAGCCAGGACAAGGCGGACCTTTAGGATGGCGAGTCAACCACCCACGCTTTCGGGCCTGCAAGTCGTCCTCGCGGAGATGTCCGGCCACCCTGCGATCCAGGCGCTGCTGGCCTGGAAGCCAGACGCCCTGCTCGATGCCAAATTCGATTTCGGCGAGCTGACCCTCACCGTCGCGCCCACAGAAATTCGCGCCGCCTGCGCCGCCGTGCAGGCCGCCGGCTACAACTTCTTTGAGGACATGACCGCGGTCGACTGGTATCCACTCGCACCTCGCTTTCAGTTGAGCTACCACATCCTCTCGCACGCCTTCAAGGAACGGATTCGGCTGCGCGTCATGCTGGATGAAGCCGAGCCCAGCGTCGACTCCATCACGCCCGTCTGGCCCGGCGCCAACTTTTTCGAGCGTGAAGTCTTCGACCTCTTCGGCATCCGTTTTGCCGATCATCCTGACCTGCGCCGCATCATGCTGCCCGACGATTGGGAAGGTCATCCCCTGCGCAAGGATTACCCCGTGGAGGGATACCGCTAATGAGCGAGAACCCCGGCGCGCCCGTCCTCGAACTGCCCGCTTCCGAAAGCACCGGCGAACGGCGCATGGTCCTCAACATGGGGCCGCAGCACCCCGCGACACACGGCGTGCTGCGCCTGGTCGTCGAGCTCGACGGTGAAATCATCGTTAGCCTCCGTCCCGAGATCGGCTATCTCCACACCGGCATCGAGAAGACCTGCGAGGCCAAGTTCTATCAACAGGTTGTTCCCCTCACCGACCGCATCAATTACCTCGATCCACTCTCCAACAATCTCTGTTATTGTCTTGCCGTTGAAAAGCTTCTCAACCTTGAAATTCCTGAGCGCGCGCAATGGATCCGTGTGCTGCTCACCGAGCTGAGCCGTCTGAATTCGCATCTCATCTGGCTCGGCACGCACGCCATGGATATTGGCGCCCTCACAGTTTTCCTCTATACATTCCGCGAACGTGAAGAGATTCTAAGGCTCTTTGAAGCCGTGGCCGGCCAGCGCATGATGACCAGCTACTTCCGCATCGGCGGCCTGTCGATGGAGCCACCTCTCGGCTGGCTCGATCGCGTCGCGGCATTCATTCACGGTTTTCCCGAGAAGATCGACGAATATTCGAACCTTCTCACGGGCAATCCAATCTTCATGAACCGATTGAAGGGTGTGGGCTATCTTTCCGCAGCCGATGCCATTGCGCTCGGCGTAACCGGTCCGCCATTGCGCGCCTCCGGCGTTGATATCGATCTTCGCCGCGACATGCCCTACTCGAGCTACGAGAAGTTTCAATTCAAGGTGCCGATTTCGACGGTTGGCGACACCTGGGCGCGGTATGAAGTACGTCTGATCGAGATGCGCGAGAGCACGAAAATCATTCAGCAAGCCCTCGACGGCATGCCCGGCGGCGCAGTCAAAGCCGACGCGCCCAAGATCGTTCTGCCCGACCGCGAAAAAATGAAAACGCAGATGGAAGCATTGATCCATCACTTCAAAATCGTCACCGAAGGATTCAACGTACCGGCCGGCGAGGTCTATCAGGGCATGGAATGCGGTCACGGACAGATGGGCTATTATGTCGTCTCCGACGGCACTGCCAAACCCTACCGTGTGCACATGCGTTATCCCTCGTTCGCCACGCTCCAGGCCGTCGAGACCATGTGCAAGGGCCGCCTGATTGCCGATCTGGTCGCCGTGATCGGCTCCATCGACATCGTGCTGGGAGAGATCGACCGCTAGGGGGCCATGTGACGGATTACGGCGAGTTGGCGCAAAAACTGAGCAACCAGCGGTCGCGTGCCCAGTGGGATCGGGAGGCGGGGGTCGAACGGGAATCGGATGCGACGCAAATTTTCGAACGTGTCAAGATTCACGCTGGCAACGAAATCGAAAAGGCAAACGCGGAATTGCGCAAGCGGAAGCTTGGCATCATCGAACGTCTCTTTCTGCCCTCCTACCACGGAAAGCTCTGTTTAAGTTTCGGATCATTGCTCTGCACCGCGGATTTGCAGGAAGCGAAAGGACATGTCACGGCCGTGATCACGGGTCCGCCGAATCACCAGGAGATTTCAAGAAAAGATTTTGCGCTAAATGAGCACGATCCCGAACAGATTGCAGTTGCGATTGTTTCCGGGCTTCTCATGGGAGAATTCTCTTGACGGTGGGAGCAAGCAGAACATTCGATGCCGCTCCCGGAGGACATCCGGCAGCAACGGATCAGCGCGTCTACGCCGAGCTCTGGATCTCACTCGCTTCCCTGCTCCGTAGCTACACCGCGGTACACGGACTGCATGATAATCGTCTTGCCAACGTCGCGGCTGACGAGGAAGAAATTAGCGTTCATCACGGAGAGAAGTGGCTCCGCCTCGAGCGCAACCTCGCAATCGTTACCTGGACGCGAGAAAATGGAAGCAGTGGAAGAATGGAAATCTCGGACTCCGGTCGATTGCGGAGCGGAGCGAGCGAGGAAGAAATGGATTTGGCGGCCGAAGCCTGGGCACGGGAGTTGATGCGATGAGCCCCGAGAACAAGAACTCCGAAACCATGTCCGTCTTCTCGCCTGCGCTGGCCAAGCGCTTCGACGCGCTCGTCGAGAAGTATCCCGTGAAGCGCTCGGCGCTCATCCCCATGCTGCTCTACGCGCAGGATGAGGTGGGCTATCTTTCCGACGCAGTCGTCGCCGAGGTGGCCCTGCGCATCGGCATTACCGAGCTCGAAGTGCGCAACGTCGCCACCTATTATTCGATGCTCCGCTTCAAGCCAGCAGGCAAATTCAACATTCAGGTCTGCACCAACATCAGTTGCATGTTGCGCGGCGCGTACGAAGTTTACGAGCGCTTCCAGGAGGAACTCGGCGTTGGCCCCAAAGGCGTAACGTCCGACGGCCTCTTCTCGGTCGAAGAAGTGGAGTGCATCGGCGCTTGTTGTTGGGCGCCGGCCATTCAGGTGAACTACGACTTTCACGACGAGCTCAAGCCTGATCTCGTGTCGGGAATCCTCGACCGATACCGAAATCCAAACCAAGACCAGAAAAAGAACAAGGAAAAGAATGCCTAGGCTCGTCTCGCATCCCGATGAAGTGAAGCTCGTCTCCCGGCGCTTCGGCATGGGTGCGACCAACATCGACCGCTACCTCGAGCTGGGCGGTTATGAGGCCGTGAAGAAATGCCTCGCCCAGGGCCCCGAGTGGATCGTCGAGGAGATGAAGGCCAGCGGCCTGCGCGGGCGCGGCGGCGCGGGCTTCTCGACGGGCATGAAGTGGTCGTTCGTGCCTAAACAATCCGCCAAGCCCAAGTACATCCTCGTCAACGGCGACGAGAGCGAGCCGGGAACCTGCAAGGATCACCTCATCTTCCTGCACGATCCGCATGCTGTCATCGAGGGCACCATCATCGCCGGCCTCGCGGTGGGCGCAAAGATGGGCTTCATCTACCTGCGCGGTGAGTATCGTTATCTTCTCGAAATCATGGAGCGCGCCGTCGCCGATGCATACGATCGCGGCTTTCTCGGCAAAAATATCTTCGGCTCCGGCAGCGAATTCCAGATCATCACGCAAACCGGCGCAGGCGCATACGAAGTCGGCGAAGAGTCCGCGCTCATGGAGTCGCTCGAAGGCAAGCGCGGCGTACCCCGCATCAAGCCGCCCTTCCCCGCTGTCGTCGGCCTCTACGGCGGTCCTACGGTCATCAACAATGCCGAGACCATCGCCACTGTGCCTCAGGTCATCACCATGGGCGCTCAGGCGTATGCGGCTTTGGGCACTCCGCGCAATGGCGGCACGCGGCTGTTCTGCATCAGCGGCCACGTGGAGCGCCCCGGCGTGTACGAACTACCCATGGGCTACAACCTCAAGAAGATGATCTACGAAATGGCCGGCGGTATCCGCGGCGGGCGCAACTTAAAGGCTGTCGTTCCCGGCGGCTCGTCCACGCCCGTTCTGCTGCCCGAAGAAATCGATATCGGCATGGACTTCGACCAGGTAGGCAAAGCCGGCTCCATGCTCGGCTCCGGCGGAGTTGTCGTGATCGACGATCAGACCTGCATCGTCGAGTTCGCGCTCCGCACCATCAGCTTTTACGCGCACGAGAGCTGCGGATGGTGCATTCCCTGCCGCGAAGGCACTGACTGGCTCAAGAAATCGTTAACACGCTTTCATGCTGGCTTCGGAACTGAGGCCGACATCGGCAACATGCAGTACCTCGCCGAAAACATGCTGGGCCGCACTTTCTGCCCGCTGGGCGACGCCGCCGCCATGCCGACCATCGCGTTCCTTAAGAAGTTTCGCAAAGAATTTGAGGATCATTTGAACGGCAAACCCTGCCCGTATGCGCAAGAGGGCGTGCCGCAGTTGACCGTGGTGTAAGACAGGAGACTTCAGTGGCAACACTCGAGAAAGTTCAAATTGTCCCGGTGAAGAGCCTCCCGAATGGGAGTGAACGGTTCATTCAGGATTTGATCGCTGAAGATCCGTCTGTCTTGACGCTTGGGAACCTCATACTAAGAGAAAAGGAGCGCACTCAGCCCTCTGGCGGAAGACTAGATATTCTTCTTGAGGATGCTGAGGGCCAATCCTGGTACGAAGTTGAGATTCAACTAGGGCCAACGAACGAGACCCACATTATCCGCACAATCGAATACTGGGATCGCGAACGACGCCGGTACCCTGACATTCGTCACACCGCGGTGATTGTCGCCGAAGAGATCAATGGTCGATTTTTCAATGTTATAAGCCTTTTCAATCAGCAGATTCCTCTTGTCGCTCTAAAGGTCATTGCATTCAAACAAGGAGATCAATTTGGAGTTCTCTTCACCAAGATTCTCGACTATGAGCCCAGAGGAGCCGAGGAATCCGAAGCCCCTTCGCTTAAGGCAGACCGGCAATACTGGGAAAAGCGTAGCGGCACGTTTGCACTGAAGGCCGCAGAAAAGTTCATTGAGTTCGCGACCAAGTCGATCGACAGCACAGTCGCTGCGAGATATAACAAGGCGTACATCGGCACCACAGTTAAAGGCGAAGCTAGCAACTTTACTGTTTATTACCCACAAAAGAATGCATTGCGCCTCTCGATCAAATGCAAGCAACGGGACGACTTTGACAAGCAACTGGAGGAAAAAGGAATTAGATGGACATACGATAACGGCCCTTATGCGGGATACAGCCTCATTCTCTCGGAAGCCGAAATTGCCGAGCACGACTCACTGATTAAGAAGATGATAGTGGAATCGTACAGAAACTTCCAAGGCGAGCCGCCGATCCCGCAGAAAGGCGACGCAAGAAACAATGCCTGACGTCACCTTCACAGTCGATGGAAAGAAGCTCACCGCTCCGGCGGGAACGCTGCTCATTGACGCGTGCCGCAAAGCCGGCATCGAAATTCCTGCCTTCTGCTATTACCCAGGCTTGAGCCTCCAGGCCGCCTGTCGCATGTGCGTCGTGCGCCAGGAAAAAGTTCCCAAGCTGCAAACCGCCTGCACCACCACCGTGGCGGAGGGCCAGGTCTTCGTCACCGAGTCGCCCGAAATCGCGCAGGCACGCAAGGCCACCATCGAATTGCTCCTCGGTAATCACCCGCTCGACTGTCCCGTGTGCGATGCCGGCGGCGAGTGCGAGTTGCAGGACATGACCTTCAAGTACGGTGCTGGCGAAAGCCACTACGTCGAGGTCAAGCATCATCGCGACGAGCAGCAGTGGTCGCCCGCCGTCTTCTACGATCGCCCGCGCTGCATCCTCTGTTACCGCTGCATCCGTATGTGCGGCGAGGGCATGGACGTTTGGGCGCTCGGCGTATGGAATCGCGGCGCAAACTCCGTCATCGTGCCCAACGACGATCATCGCCTCGACTGCGAACAATGCGGCATGTGCATCGACGTGTGCCCCGTGGGCGCGCTCACCAGCGGCAGCTATCGCTACAAGACACGGCCCTGGGAGATGAGTCATGTCTCCACCGTATGCACCCATTGCGCCGACGGCTGCAAGGTGACTCTCGGCGTTCGCTCCACCAACGACGGCTCTGAAATCGTCCGCGCCGACAATCGCGACAAGAGCGGCATCAATAACGATTTTCTATGCGCCAAGGGCCGCTTCGGCTTCGACTTTGTCGAGAGCCCCGACCGTCTGACGCAACCGCTGGTCCGCAACACGGCCGGCAAGCTCGAACCCGCCACCTGGGAGCACGCGCTTCGCGTTGCCGCCGCCAAGCTGAAGGAGATTCGCGACACACGTGGCGGCGCATCCATCGGCGTCATCGGCTCCAACCGCACTACCAACGAAGAGAATTACCTGCTACAGAAGTTGGCGCGCACGGTGCTCGGCACCAACAACATCGACCACGAGCGCAGCACCGATTACGCAGCCTTTGCCCGCGCTCTCGCCGGAACCGCAGGAAATACCGCGAGCCTGCGCGACATCTCTTCCGCCTGCGCCATTCTTCTCGTCGGCGGCAATCCCACGGAAGAACATCCCCTTCTCGCCTGGCTCTTGCGCACCAACGTGCGCCTGAACCGCGCGCGCCTTTACATCGCCAACTCCAAACCCATCAAGCTCGACCGCCAGGCCAAGGCCACGCAGCAGCTTCTTGCTGACGGCCCAAAGAATCTCGCCGCTTTTCTCGATCAGGGCACATCCGACTTTAGCAAGTCGCTCCAAGCCGAGGAATCGCTCGTCGTCCTCTTCGGCGAAGAGTTTCGTGGCGAGGACGTCGAGAATCTCGTTGCCTGGGGCCTCAAGCGCGGCAACGTCAAGTTCGCCTGCATCGGCGATCACTCGAACTCCCGCGGCGCCGCCGATATGGGCCTCTTCCCCGATCTTCTTCCCGGCTATGTTCCAGTCACAGCACCTGGTGCATTCGCGGAGTATCCCAACCTGCCCGTCGCGCCCGGCAAAACGCTGCCGCAAATGCTCGAAGCGGCTGCGCAGAGCGAACTCAGCGCGCTCCTGGTCGTCGGCGCCGACCCGGTTTCTCGCGCCAATCTCGATCCTGCCGCGCTCAAGAACACATTCGTCGTCGTACAGGACCTTTTCCTCACCGAAACAGCGGCTCTGGCCGATGTGGTTCTGCCGGCCGCAAGTCTCTACGAGAAGTCCGGCACCGTCACCAACACCTACGGCGACGTCCAGATGGTGCGCAAGGCAGCCGACCGCGCCGGAGTCAAGCCGGATTTCGAAATTCTCGTCCGCCTCGCCGGAGCCATGGGGATCGACGTCTGCACTCTGGTTCCCTTCGGCAAACGCGGCACCACAGGCGATCTCGGCCAGTCACGCGGCGCGCAGGCCGGCGAAGCCGATCGCCACGCCGTCTGGCTTGAAGCCAACAACCTCGAACCCAAGCTAAGCCCCTTCGATCCCCTCGCGCTTCTCGACGAGATCGAGAGGCTAGTCCCCGGCTACACGCTTGACCGCATCAATCTTTTCGCAGGTAACGACGTGCATACGGAACTCGAACCCTCGCCCGGATTTGTTCCGGTACAGGCGCTGACGAGCCCGAGCCTGATCGTTCCTGCGCACGATACGCTTTTCACCTCGGGAACGCTGGGCCATTACAGCACAGCGCTCAAGCAACTCACGCAGCACCAAGCCAAAGAACTGGCGGAAACCGCCGCCGACTGACGCAGAACTGGGTGCCCCATCCATTTCGTGCTCTTTGCGAAATGGGTGGGATAGCACAAATGAAAACCCCGGAGTAGCGATCCACCCGCAAAGGCCAAACGCACGTGACCATCCTCGCATTCTTTCTCTGGAGCCTGGCAAAAGTCGCCGTGATGACGGTGGTGATGCTGATGGGCATCGCATACACCGTGCTCCTCGAGCGCAAGCTGGTGGGCCGCATCCAGAACCGCTGGGGACCCAGCCGCGTCGGCCCCTTCGGCCTCCTGCAGCCGCTCGTCGATGGCGCCAAGTCTTTCCTCAAAGAGGATCTGATCCCCACCGCCGTCTACCGCCCTCTCTATTTGCTGGCGCCCATCCTTGCTCTTGGCTGCGCGCTCATTTCCATCTCGGTGATTCCCTTTGGCGCACCGGGCATGGGCCCGCACGGCTTCGACCTCTTCGAAATTTCAAATATCAACGTCGGCCTGCTCGTCATTCTCGGCATCACTTCCATGAGCGTGTATGGCATCGCCCTGGCCGGCTGGTCGTCGAACAATAAATACTCGCTGCTCGGCGCGCTGCGCTCTTCCGCGCAGATGATCAGCTACGAATTGGCTCTCGGTCTATCGCTCGTCGGCGTAGTCCTTCGCGCCGGCTCGCTCAATCTTCGCGTCATCGTCGAACAACAAGCCACGCTCGGCGCATGGACATGGAACGTCAACCCATTCGGCGGCGGGTTCCAATTCATCGCCTTCTTCATCTACCTAATGGCCGCCTTCGCCGAAACCAACCGCTCGCCGTTCGATTTACCTGAAGCCGAAAGCGAACTCGTCGGCGGCTATCACACCGAATACAGCTCAATGAAATTCGCCATGTTCTTCATGGCTGAGTACGGCAACATGATCAACGTGGGATGCGTGGCCACGCTGCTATTTCTCGGCGGCTGGACCAGCCCGCTCGGCGATCTGATGGGGCCATTCCAGAGCACCTGGATCAATGCGTTGCTCCCGCTCTTCTGGTTTGCGGGTAAAGTTTTCGCTTTCCTATGCCTCTACGTCTGGGTGCGCGGCACATTGCCGCGCTTCCGCTATGACCAACTGATGAACTTCGGCTGGAAGTTTTTGCTTCCGCTTGCCATTTTGAATGTTGTGGGAACAAGCCTCTGGCTTGCGTATCGCTGAGGATTGCGAGCGCGCCGCACAGATCAGATTCGCGCAGTTAGAGCCGTTCCGCGATACCCAGAGTAGGGGTGCCCCCGGTCCCTAGCTCTTGGGGACCGGGGATGATCGCAGCACAAACCTAATTTGGAATCGCTCTAAGAAGCCGCCCCGAACGCCCTAGGAAGCGGTGCCCGCCTTGGCTCCAAGAAAATCCTTAACGCCCATGGCCGCAAAATAGAGGCACGCGAGCAAAGACAGATACACGCCAACACCAATCGTGATCGCCTGAGACACCTGTTGTGTCATTTCCTTCACCATCGGATCGTTCGGGTCAACCCCCGTGCCGCCCATCCCCATCGCGGAATTAAGGCTGCTGTGCGCAATCAGCCCGACAATCAGCATAAAGAGCAGCGGCAACACTCCGCCCAGCACCGCGAGCTTGTCCTTCCAGAAGTAGCGAACAAACGGTCCAAGCAAACATACAAAAGCCAGAAGCCCGTAGATCCCTGTGCTGGCGCTGCCTGTGCCCGCCTGCATGACGACGTCGAGCGCGTTCTTGGCATTTATGAAACCAAGCAACTGCCAGAAAGTGAAGCTAATATTGCCCACGGGGCTCTGGATGGAAACTGCGCTCAAGAAGATCCACCCAATGATCAGAAGCAACAGCGCAACCAGGTTGACCGCGCCAACTCGGGCCACGACTCCAGAAAAAATCTCCGCGCCCTTGCCTTTTGCCGCCTGCAATGCCGCCTGCGCTTGCTCCTTGGTCAGTTGCGACTCCTGCACCACAAGCAGCGACACAATTTGCCCCGCATCATTGATCTCCGCATCGACGGTCATTCCCACGGCCGGTGGAACTTCCGATCTCCACGTCCCTTCCAACATGAAGGGGTACTGTTGCCCATCGACAACGACCAGCCCGTTGCCGGCACTGGTGTCACGAAGAATCTTGCCCCGCCTTGTCATGTAAACCTCCAGGATTTTTGGTCCGACGAACCGACCTGGCATGGTTCAACCTGGCCGAGCAGACTGCGCGGTGGGCCGTTGAGGCTGAGGGGAAGTGCCATCCAGGGGCACATTGACTTGAAGGCAAAGCTAGAACACTTCAGACACTTTGTCCAGCAAAAATTGTCCGCATGTCTTGCGCACGCTCGCGTGTCGGCCCTCCGAAACATGGTCCAACAGAAATGCCCGAATCCCGGCCCGCGAGCGCCTTTCTCGCCCCCTCGCGCCCCTCTTCGACCGTGGTATTCTTGAACTTCCGTGTGCTCTTGAATGAAGACGAACTTGTGGCTTGGATCTCCCAAACCGCGCCGGCTCGTGGAATTGTAAGCGCTTGATTTCGCTCGGTCATTGACGATGCACCTGATTTTGTTTTTCCTCTTTGCCGGATTCTGCCTCGCGGGAGCCATCAATCTCCTGTTGCAGACCCATCCCATCAACAGCGCCCTTTCGCTGATCGTCGTCATGACCTCGCTCGCGGTGCTCTATCTTCTGCTCGGCGCTGAATTTCTTGCCATCGCGCAGATCATCGTCTATGCGGGCGCCGTGATGGTGCTGTTCACCTTCGTGGTCATGCTGCTCAATGCCGGCCGTGAAGAGCGCACCCTTGGCAGCCGCGCCGCGGCACGTGTCGGTTTTCCCGCCGTCGTAGTTCTCCTGGCCGTTCTTGCCACCATCATTCTCCGTGCCCAGGGTCTCGCTTCGGCGCATCTGGGCGTGGGGCTCACCAACGATCCCAACGGCTCGAATCTTGTCGTCCTCAGCCAGGTGCTCTTTCACGAATTGCTTCTGCCCTTCGAGTTGACATCGGTGCTTATTCTCATCGCCATCCTTGGCGCAGTGGCCATCGCCCGCGCCGAAGGATCGAAAGTTGACGGCTCGGAAAGGACGGCCCCAAAATGAGCTTTCTGCATCAGGATGTGCCCCTCACCTGGTATTTGCTCGTGAGCGCTGTGCTCTTCTCGCTCGGCGTTGTCGGCTTCCTCATCAAGCGCAACATCATCACCGTGTTCATGTCGATTGAGCTCATGCTCAACGCCGTCAATCTCTCCTTCGTCACCTTTGCCTATCAATGGCACGAGGTCAAAGGGCAAATCTTTGTCTTTTTCGTCATGATGGTCGCCGCCGCCGAAGCCGCTGTCGGCCTGGCCATCATCATTGCTGTCTTCCGCGTACGCGCCACGTTGGCTGTCGACCGCATCAATTTGATGAAACTATGATTCTGTCTCTGCACATTTGGCTGATTCCGCTGCTGCCTCTCGCCGGTTTCCTATTGAACGGAATCCTCGGCGCGCGGCTGCCCCGGTGGCTGGTCTCGACCATTGGCCTGCTCGCGCCTTTTCTTTCTTTCGTGCTGGTGCTGAACGCCTACGCGCTCACTTCGTACTCTGCCGTGGCATTGCCATACGTCGAGACCTTTCCCCATCCCTGGATCGCCATCGGCGGCCTGCGCGCCGATTTCAGCTTTTTTCTCGATCCACTTTCTCTCGTCATGCTGTTGGTCGTCACCGGCGTCGGCTTCCTCATCCACATTTATTCCGTCGGCTACATGGCCCATGAAGAGGGCTACGCGCGGTATTTCAGTTTCCTCAACCTGTTCCTCTTCTTCATGACTGTCCTGGTCCTGGCGGGCAACGTTTTGCTCCTGTTTGTTGGCTGGGAAGGCGTCGGCCTCGCCTCTTACCTGCTCATCGGTTTCTATTTCAAGCGGGCCTCCGCGGCCGCGGCTGGCAAAAAGGCCTTCATCGTCAACCGCATTGGCGATTTCGGTTTCCTGATTGGGATTTTTCTCATTCTTGCGAATTTCGGCACGCTTAACTTTACTCAGATCGCTCAGGTGCTCACTCTCAAAGCGGCCTGGCACGGCGGTGTACTCACCGCCATCTGCCTATGCCTGCTCGTGGGCGCAGCCGGCAAAAGCGCGCAACTGCCGCTCTACGTCTGGCTGCCCGATGCCATGGAAGGCCCCACGCCCGTCTCCGCGCTCATTCACGCAGCCACCATGGTCACCGCGGGCGTGTACATGATCGCGCGTACACATTTTCTCTTCGACCGCGCGCCCATTGCTCTCGCAACAGTCGCAATCGTCGGCGCGGCCACGGCCATTTTCGCGGCCACCATCGCCCTCGCTCAGACCGACATCAAACGCGTGCTCGCCTACTCCACCATCTCGCAACTGGGCTACATGTTTCTGGCCTGCGGCGTTGCCGCGTACTCGGCGGCGATCTTTCACCTCGTTACGCACGCATTTTTCAAAGCGCTGCTGTTCCTCGCTGCCGGTTCCGTCATTCACGCCATGGGCGGCGAGCAGGACATGCGCAAAATGGGCGGCCTGCGCAAGAAAATCCCCGTCACCTTCTGGACCATGACGATAGCGGTCTTCACCATCGCCGGATTCCCTCCCCTGGCCGCGTTCTTCTCAAAGGATGCCATCCTCTACGCCGCATTCGTCAGCGGTACGGGAGGCGTATTTTTGTGGCTGGTTGGCCTTCTTACCGCCATGCTCACATCGCTCTACATGTTCCGCCTCTGGTACATGACCTTCTTCGGCGAGTTGCGAACGGCAGATGCCCATCCACATGAGAGCCCCCGGTCCATGTGCGTGCCGCTTGTGATTCTGGCGCTGCTCTCCATTTGCGGCGGCTGGATCGGCATCGAGAGTTTCAGTGCGTTCCTGGCGCCTTCCGTCGGCCTCCACCCGGCAGTTTCCAGCACCCCGCATCTCGAGCTCATTCTCACCATCGTTGCCGTTCTGGTGGCGCTCGAAGGCTTGCTCATCGCGGATAAATACTACCGGCGCAAAACAGAAAGGCCCGCTCAGCTCGCCGCTGCAATGCCTGCCGGCTACAAGCTCCTCGCCAACAAGTATTACGTCGACGAGATCTACGACGCCGTCCTGGTCAAGCCGCTGTTTGCCACCTCGCGGTATGTCCTTGGATGGATCGTTGACACAGCGATTCTAGGCGGCATTGCCTGGCTGCTCGCCGGAATCGCCAACCTCTCGGGAGCGATCCTTCAGCGCTGGCAA
>Ga0302201_10000116_pt1 | contig 65680 bp, 50 predicted proteins | sample II_Bog_N3_2_FD_194586 | JGI IMG/M metagenome (GOLD analysis project Ga0302201, IMG submission 194586) | Peat permafrost microbial communities from Stordalen Mire near Abisko, Sweden - II_Bog_N3_2 | ecosystem: Environmental > Terrestrial > Soil > Wetlands > Peat | place: Sweden: Abisko... | reverse complement strand
GGCCCGGCAGCGTGGCGACGCTTTCCTCGATCAGCGCTTCGGGCATGACGAAGAATTCCTTGCCCTGGCCGAACAGGTGGTTGAAGCGCTGGCCGATGTCGCGGGCCATTTCCACGTGCTGGATCTGGTCGCGACCGACCGGCACCTGGTGGGCGTTGAACATCAGGATGTCAGCAGCCATCAGCACCGGGTAGCTGTACAGGCCCATGGTGATCCCGGCATCCGGGTCTTCACCGCCTTCAACGTTCTTGTCCACCGAGGCCTTGTAGGCATGGGCACGGTTGAGCAGGCCCTTGGCCGCGACGCAGGTCAGCAGCCAGGTCAGCTCGGGGATTTCCGGAATGTCCGACTGGCGATAGAAGGTCACGCGGTCCACATCCAGGCCACCGGCCAACCAGGTCGCGGCGATTTCCAGGCGCGAGCGCTGGATGCGCAGCGGGTCATCGCACTTGATCAGGGCGTGGTAGTCGGCCAGGAAGTAGAACGAATCGGCGTTGCTGTCACGGCTGGCGAGGATCGCCGGGCGGATCGCGCCGGCGTAGTTGCCCAGGTGCGGCGTGCCCGTGGTGGTGATGCCAGTGAGGATGCGCGTACGTGTGGTCATGGATGATCGCTTGTTCAATTCGAGAGGCGCGGCAGGATCAGATCCTTGAGATCGGTCAGCTTACCGTGAAAAAAGTGTCCGCATTCTGCCACTTTCAGCAGCTCATGGGGGCGTTCCAGCGCGGCGGACCAATCATAGACAAGCTGCGGATCGATCACTTCGTCGGTTTCCGGCTGGATCAGGGTCAGCGGGCAGTTTTCCGGCAGACGGTCGACCGCCTGCAAACGCATGACCGCCGCCGCCACCAGGAACAGGTGCTGCAAGCTCTGGCCCTGGGCTTCCAGGCGACCGCCGAGGCTCGCCGCGACAAAACCGCCGAAGGAAAAACCGAACAGGGTCAGGGGCAGGTCCGGGTGCCGTTCGAGCAGCCATTGCGCGGCGGCCTGGGCGTCATCGACTTCGCCGTGGCCCATGTCGTGGCTGCCGGCACTGGCGCCGACGCCACGATAATTGAAGCGCAAGGTGATCAGGCCGGCATCGCGAGCGGTGCGTTGCAGGGTCGAGACGACCTTGTTGAGCATGGTGCCGCCCTGCACCGGATTGGGGTGGCAGATCAGCGCCAGGCCACGCGCTTCGGGCATGTCCAGGTACAAGGCTTCCAGTTGGCCGACAGGGCCATCGATCAATACAGGGGTTTCACGCATCAGCAAGGAAGGAACTCCGTGACCTCTCAAGGGGTCGACTCGTCTAGCTAAAAGTCTGTGCCTGACATGACTGCGACCTTAAGATCGCGGTATACAGCGCAGGTCCGAGCCGTTAACGTAAAGCAAAGCCGTTTATAGAGGAAGGACTCGTGGAACACTCGCTCTTAGTTTGGTTGTTGCCGACTCTTGCCCTGGTTGCCGGTGTCGCCATTGGTTTCCTGGTTGCCCGTCTGGTCCCGAGTGCCGCCCCGAGCAGCACGCAGCGTCAGTTGGACGATATCCAGGAACGTTTCGACAGTTATCAGAACGAAGTGGTCACCCACTTCAACAGCACCGCGACCCTGGTGAAAAAGCTCACCCAGAGCTACCAGGAAGTGCAAGAGCATCTCGCCGAGGGCGCCAACCGCCTGGCCCTCGACGACCTGACTCGCCAACGCCTGCTCGCCGCCCTGCACGCCGATGCGGCACAGAGCCCACGGGAACGCCTGACGCCACCGCGCAGCCAGGAGCCGCCGCGCGACTACGCGCCCAAGGCGCCGAATGCGCCCGGCATGCTGGATGAGCACTACGGCCTGAAAAAATAAGCCGGTTTCCCGCGCCATGAAAAAGCCCGCCCGATCAGTGATCGGGCGGGCTTTTTTACGCCTGGGGTTCAGTCAGGCGATCAAGGGTACTGCTGCACCGGCTGGCCATACTGCTGGCCCTGTTGGTATTGCGGCTGACCTTGCTGCTGATACTGGGGTTGGCCCTGCTGCTGATACTGCGGCTGAACTTGTGGCGGATATGGCTGACCCTGTTGCTGACCTTGCGGCTGGCCATAGTTCTGGCCGGGAATCGCCTTCAGGTTGACCTCAACACGACGGTTCTGCGCCCGACCGTTGACATCGGCGTTGCTGGCCACCGGGTTATCCGGGCCGGCACCGCGAGCCGAAAGGTTGGCCCCGCTGACACCCTGGGACGTCAGGTAGCTCGCCACGCTCTGGGCCCGGCGCTGGGACAGGTCCATGTTGTGCTGGCGGCTGCCGGTACTGTCGGTGTAGCCGACGATCTCGATCTGGTTCTGGCTGAATTCGCGCAGCGAGCCGGCCAGGTTGTTCAGCGGCTGATAGAAGCTGGGGGAGATATCCGACGAATCGGTGGCGAAGGTGATATTGCCCGGCATGATCAACTTGATCTGATCACCCTGGCGCTGCACCTGGACCCCGGTATTGGCCATGCTCGCCCGCAGTTTCTTTTCCTGCTGGTCGGCGTAGTAGCCGTAACCGGCACCGGCCAGGCCGGCCAGGGCACCACCGACCATCGCACCTTGGCCATGGTTCTTGTGGTTGATCAACGCACCGGCTGCGGCGCCGGCCAGCACACCGATACCGCCGTACTTGACGGTATTGCTCACGCCCCCGGAGCTGGGTGGTTGCTGTGCCTGTCCCTGGCTGTCATATGGGTTTTGCGACGCGCAACCGGACACGATGGCGACGGCGGTAGCGAGGATAATCAAGCGACGCGAGGTGAACATGAATCAGGCTCCTACTCATTTTGGTGCAATCGAGGTTGAAGATAGACCTCTGTGGACCTTGGAACATGACGAATGGCGAAAATTCCATGAAACTTTTCAGCCGCGAACGAAAGGATTCTCGCGCATTTCCTCGCCCAGGAGAGTGTCAGGACCATGCCCGGTGACCACCGTCGCCCCTTCGTCCAGGGTATACAGGCGCTGCTTGATCGAACGCACGATGGTGGCCTGGTCGCCACCCCACAGATCGGTGCGACCAATCCCGCGACGAAACAGCGTGTCTCCGGCAATCAGCAGTTTAGCCTCGGCAAACCAGAAACTCATGGAGCCCGGGGTATGTCCCGGGGTATGCAGCGCCACCCCGCAACCGCAGGCCAGTTCTTCATCGTCGGCCAGCCACTGGTCCGGCGGCGGCACCGGCACGTAAGGCACGCCGAACAGGTTGCATTGCATTTCCAGGTTGTCCCAGAGGAACTGGTCTTCCTTGTGCAGGTGCAGGGTCGCGCCGGTTTTTTCCTTGAGTTGGCCGGAGGCCAGGAAATGATCCAGGTGCGCGTGGGTATGGATGATGCTGACCAGTTTCAGCCCATGGGCTTCGAGGCGGGCGAGAATCAGCTCCGGGTTGCCGCCCGGGTCGACGACGATGGCTTTCTTCGTGATCGGGTCGCCGATCAGGGTGCAGTTGCACTGCAAGGGGCCGACGGGAAAGGTTTCGCGGATCAGGGTAGGTTTTGCAGCGTCCATAGGTGTTCACTGTGAAGTTAATAGGGTGTGATGCAGCCCGAGGCTTATTCCTGCGGCTGGGGACAATACTGCGCCGGGCTTGATTCATCGCTGTTCACGCCGGCACGGTCGCTCCCCTTGGGCACGAGCAATACCAGCACACCGGCGATGACTTCAAGAATCCCACTCCCGACGATGACGCTTCCCGGTTCGAAGTGGGCGTACAAGGCCGCGCCGCACGCGCCGGCAATCAGGATCGAAGCCCCCATCGCGGCAAATCGCAGCCGGGCCAGACCGGCAATCTCACTCTGCCTGAAGGTGGTTTGAATCAGCAGGATAAACGAGATGTCGATTACCGGACCGCCGAGGGCGGCCAGGCCGGCGCCGGACATGATGCCGGCCAGAACATGCTCCGCTGGCAGGTACAGCACCGCCGCATCGATGATCGCAATGCCCAGGCCATTGAGCACCGAACCGAAGCTGAAACCACCATACAGGCGACGGATCTGCAGGTTGCCGACGACAAAAATGCCGATCAGGTTACCCGCGCCATAAGCCCCCATGATCAGGCCGTAGACCGCAAAACCGTGGAAGCCAAAGCCCTGGATATCGTACCTGACCACCGCCAGCGCCATGCCGATGGACATCCCCAGGCTCCAGGCGACGTTGCCCAAACCGGCGCACACATACACCACTTGCATCCGCCGCCGACCGACCAGGCTGCGCCAACCCGCGGCAAACGCGGCGCGCCGACTGATCATTTGTGCCGGTTGACGCGGCAAGGCCTTGCCCAGCTTCATCAGCGCCCAGGCCGAGATCAGGAACGTCAGGCTATTGAGGGTAAACAACTGCTCCAGCGGAATCAGCAGAGTGATGGCCGCCGCCAGCATCGGCCCGATCACCCGCGCCACCCGGATGATCGCGTCGAACAATGCGTTGACCGCCTGCAACTGCTCCGGCGCCGCGACAATCCGTGGCAGGCTGGCGCGCAAGGCCGGTTCGAACAGGGAGTTGACGATCATCATCAGCATGACCGGTATCGCCAGGGTCCACAGGCTCATGAAGCCCAACGCCCAGGCCAGCATCGGTATCAGGGCAAATCCGGCGCGCACCAGGTCAGCGCCGATCATCGTCCGCCGATGGTCCCAGCGCTCGGCCCAGATACCGCCCAGCAACGCCCCCGCCAACGCGGCGGCACCACGCAAGGCGCCGAGCCAACTGGCATCGCTGCCGGCGACCTGCACCGCCATCCAGGCCACGGCGATCGCGAACAGTTCATCGCCGACCGCCGAGAGCGCCAGCCCTCCCCACAGCAACGCCACCGGTCGCTGCAGCAGGGGCCTAAACAGTTTCATCGAACATGCGGGTCCAATCCCTCTCCAAACCAAGACCTGGGTTCAAGAGAACGGCCCCGAAGCCGCCTCCCTGGGCGAATCCCCTCGATACCCGGTGCCAAACGCCACCTGCAACTGCTCGACACTGCGCACCAGCAATTCCTTGAGTTCCGGCAACCATTGCGGGTCTTCCAGCACCCGCAGCACCGCCGCCGCATCACCATACATCAGCTCGCGTTCGAGGGCACTGGCACGCAGCGACAAGGCCTGCGCGCCGACGGTACCGGAGCTGCCCTTGATCGCATGCAGCACCGCCGCCACCGCCGGCCCGTCACGGTCCTGCAGGTGTGCCGGGAGCAACGTCAGTTGTTTTTCCAGCTCAGCACCAAAGGTATGCAGGACGGTGCAGATCAATTCGAGGTTGCCGCCGAAGCGGCTCATGATCGAGTCACGCGGTTCGATCACCGACTCCGTCGAATGCTGATGTACCTCGCTCATCATCAACGGCTGAGGCGCCTCGCGCCCGGTCTGGACGCGCAGTTTCAGCACAAGCTGCTCAAGGTCGATGGGCTTGCTCACATGGTCGTTCATGCCCGCCGCCATGCACGCTTCACGGTCGCTGTTGGAGGCGTTGGCGGTCATCGCCAGGATCGGCAACAGGGCAAAATGCGGGTGACGGCGAATCCGCCGCGTCGCCTCCAGGCCATCGATGTCCGGCATCTGGATATCCATCAGCACCGCGTCGAACGGCGTCGACGCCGACATGACCTGACTGACACCCTCCAGCCCGCCTTCCGCCAGGATGACCTGGGCGCCCTCGCCCCTCAGCAACTCGTCGGCGACCTGGCGGTTGAGAGCATTGTCTTCCACCACCAGCAAGCGCAAGCCCGCCAGGCGCCGGGGCCCGACCGGCCCGGGCAAGGCCTCGGGCAGCGGCTCGCTGCTGAAGGCGCGCTGGACCGCATCGGCCAACTGCCGCGGCGTCACCGGCTTGGTGAGAAAGCCGACAAACGGCGCATCGCCTTCGTGGTGCACATCCGCCAGGACTTCGCGCCCGTAGGCGGTAATCATGATCACCATCGGCGGCGGCGCGACTCGCTCCTGCAAGCTGATCAAGCGGGCGGCACTGAGGCCGTCCATGTCCGGCATGCGCCAATCCATCAGCACCACATCGTAGGGTTCGCCACGCAACTGCGCACTGCGCACAGCCTCGACCGCCGCCGTGCCGCCACTCACCGTGTCGGCGCTCCAGCCCAGGGAGCGTACGGTGCGCAGCAGCAGTTCGCAGGCCATGGAGTTGTCGTCGGCCACCAGCAGGCGCATCGTCGAATCAACACCAGGACAGGACAGCCGAAGGGCCTCCTCGCGGGCCACGTCCAGGCTGATATCGAACCAGAACCGACTACCGGCACCCACCTCGCTCTCGACCCGCAATTCACCGCCCATCAGGCCGACCAGCCGCTTGCAGATCACCAGGCCCAGCCCGGTGCCACCGAAGCGGCGACTGGTCGAGGCTTCCGCCTGGGTGAAACCGTCAAAGACGCGTTGCAACTGTTCGGCACTGATGCCGATGCCGGTATCGCACACTTCGACCCGAATCTTCACCAGGCCCTGCAAACGCTGCAACTGCCGGATACTGACCACCACCTGGCCCTGCTGGGTGAATTTCAGGGCGTTGCCGGCCAGGTTGATCAGCACCTGCTGCAACCGCAGGCTGTCGCCCACCAGGCTGCCGGGCAGGTTGGAGTCGAGGTCGAACATCACCTCGACTTCCTTGCTGCCCTGGTTGCCCGACAGCACCACCGCCAGGTCGCGCATCAGCGGTTCGAGTTCGAAGGGGTGCGGGTCCAGGCGCAGTTTGCCGGCTTCGATCTTGGAGTAGTCGAGGATATCGTTGAGCAGGCCGAGCAGTGACTTGGCCGCCGTCTGGGCCTTGACCACGTAGTCGCGCTGACGGGCATTGAGGTCGGTGTGCTGGACCAACTGCAACATCCCCAGCACCGCGTTCATCGGCGTGCGGATTTCATGGCTCATATTGGCCAGGAAGAACGACTTGGCGGCGCTGGCGCTGTCGGCGCGGTTCTTGGCCTGGAGCAGGTACGACTCCAACTCGCGTTGAGCGGTGATATCGCGGTTGATACCGGTCACCCGCAGGGCCTGCCCCTGGGCATCGCGCTCGACCTGGGCGCCGGCCTGAATGAAACGTATCCGGCCATCCGTCCCCTGCACACGGAAGATCGGGTCATACACAGCCTCCCCGGCAACAGCGGCCGCCAACTGCGCAGCTGCCGCCTCGACGTCCTCGGGGTGAACCCGCTCGTACCAGTGCGCATAGTTCAAACCGTTATCGCGCAACGTCAGCGGCTGGCTGTAGAACTCGAACATCCGATCATTCCATTGCAAGCCATTGTCCGACAGGGTCCAGGTCCAGATACCCAACTCGGCCACGTCGGCGGCCATCAACAATTGATCGCGGATCACCCGGCTCGCTTGCAGGCTCAACTCAAGCTGATGCTCGGCCGCCTTGCGCTGGGTGATATCGACAGCGATGCCCAGATAGCCCATCAGTTGCCCTTCGTCGTCGCGCAGGTCGGTCACCACCAGGCTGACCGGCACCTGCGAGCCATCCTTGCGCACATAGGTCCATTCGCGGGTTTCCGAGTGTTCGAACTCCGGCTTGTGGACAAAGACCCGAAAGCCCTCGATGACTTGCCCATACTCCGCACTGAGTTCAGCGGCACGCTCCATGACCTCCTGCTCCACGTGGAGGATCGCCGGGGTCGTCTTGCCCAGCACTTCCTCGGCGCGATAACCAAGCATGTGCTCGGCGCCTTCGTTGAACACACTGATCACGCCGTCCAGGTCGGTGGCGATGATCGACACCTCGGAGGCCGAACGCAGCACACTGCTGAACAGCAGGTTGATCCGCCGTAGCTCGCAGGTGCGTGCCGCCACCTGTTCTTCGAGGCTGGAATTGAGTTCGAGAATCCGCGCCTCGGCGGCCTTCTGCGCGCTGATGTCACGAAGAATCTTGGAAACACCGACCACCCGACCGCTTTCATCGCAGATGGGGGAAACATTGACCGACACATGGATACTGCGACCGTCCTTGCGCCGCCGCAGGGTATCGAAGTTGGTAATCGTCTCGCCGAGCGCGATACGCGCCAGGATATCGGCCTCTTCCGGGGACAACTCGAGCGGCACGATCAACTTCACCAGCGGCTGGCCCACCGCTTCCTGCGCGGTATAACCCAACAGGTTCTGCGCCCCCTTGTTCCAACTCGTCACAACACCTTGCAAGGTCTTGCCGATGATCGCGTCCGCCGAGCCCTCGACGATCGAGGCCAATCGCCCCTGCTCGGCGATCACCTGCAGGCGGCGCTGGGAACTGACCCCGGCAATCGCGGCGAGCGCGGCCAGCAGCAGGGTCGCCAGGACGCCGAGGGCAAACACCACGGTCGGCGACACCAGGTGCAGGCGCTGGGCGAACAGCGGCAGCGCTTCCAGGTCGACCCGCCAGCGCCGACCGAATATCTCGCGTTCCAGGGTATAGGTCATCAACCCCGTCGGCTGCACATCCTCCGCATAGCTCGTCTGGTAAAACTGTTCTTCCGCCCCCGGCACGGTAACGTCCGTGAGCCGCAGGTTGACGGCCTCGCTTTCCGGCAATAAACCGCCCAGCACACTCTCGATCAGCAACGGCGCGTAGCCCCAGCCCACCACCGCAGCCTCGCGCTCGGTCTCGGTGGGCGGGACGATACCGTCCTTGTAGATCGGCAACAGAATCAGGAACGACTGTTCCGGGCTGCCCACCGCCTGTACCAGCGTGATCGGCGAGGTGATGCGCGCACTTGCGCTACGCGCAGCCGCACGGGCGGCCTCGGCCCGGTCGGACTCCGAGGCGATGTCCAGGCCGAAGGCCGCCGACTGGTCGGCGTTCGGCTCCAGGTACTGGATCACATAGAGGTCGCCGTCATGGGGCGCAAACTGGTGAATCGTGAAGTCCGGTGCACCATCGGCCCGGGCCCGGCGCACAAACGCATCCAGTTCCTGAACCGGTACCCGGCGGATAAAGCCGAATCCACGGGCCCCGGGAAACTCCTTGGGCACGTCACGCATCTGGCTATAGCGGTGGAAGATCTCCCGCGTCATGCCATCCACGCCGGCGGTGATCATCGCGCCACGGGTACCGCGCAAGCCGTACTGGTACAACTGCAACCGGGTCAACACCGACTGCACCGCGCTTTCGGCCTCAGCCTCCAGGGCTTCGCGGGTACGTTGCTCATTGTTGTTGTGCAGGATCAGGCATCCCACGACAGTCGCCACCAGCCCCAGGGCCAGGATCATCGCAACACGCCCATTCAGGGCAGACAGGCTAGTTCGTTTCAACACTGGGGCTCCCTTGAGCTGTGCGGCTATCCCGAAGGCCGGGATGTCGATCGTCGGCGGCTGGCCCCACGGCCCTCATGCCGTTCGTGGCCATGAAGACAGGAAGGTGCAGATCTGGGTAAACGGAACCGGTCGGCAATACAGATAGCCCTGCATGATCCGGCAACCCTGCTCCAGCAGGAGGGCGGCCTGTTGCCGGGTCTCCACGCCTTCGGCCACCAGTTCAAGGCCCAGTGCCTGCCCCAACTTGATGATCGCCTCGACGATGGCCAGGTCGCTCTTGTCGGTGAGCATGTCGCGCACAAAGCTCTGGTCGATCTTCAACACATCGATGGGAAACCGCTTGAGATAAGCCAGGCTCGAATAACCCGTGCCGAAATCGTCGATGGCCACGTGAACCCCCAACGCCTTGAGCGCCACCAGGATTTCGCGGGCATTGTCGATGTCCCGGGCCAGGACCCCTTCGGTGATTTCCAGTTCCAGCCAGCGCGGCTCCAGACCCGAGTCGAGGAGGATGCTCTTGACCATCCCGAGGAAGGACTCTTCGCGAAACTGCACGGCGCTGATGTTCACACTGACGCAGATCGGATAGCCCAGTTCGTGGAGTTTGCAGGTGTCCTTGCAGGCCTGGAGCAGTACGTATTTGCCGATGGGGATGATCAACCCGGTTTCCTCGGCCAGCGGAATGAAATCCGCCGGCGAGACCAGGTTACCGTCACCGTTGCGCCAGCGGATCAATGCCTCCATGCCGACCACGCGATGATCCCGGGCATCGACCTTGGCCTGGTAGAACACCTCGAACACCCCCTCCTCGATGGCCGCGCGCATATGCCGTTCAAGCAGGTGACGGGCACGCATGCCGCTTTCAATACCGGGAGAGAAAAACAGATAGCGGTTACGCCCCGCCAGCTTGGCCTGATACATCGCGGCGTCGGCATGTCGATAGAGCGACTCGAGGTCATCGCTGTCTTCCGGGAACACCCCGATGCCGATGCTGGCACTCAGGTCGTAGCGCGTGCCCTGCAACGAAAACGGGCTGGAAATGGCTGCCAGCACCTGCTCGGCAAAGTCGCCCACCGCCTCGAAACCGTCCACCTCCGAGAGCAGGATGATGAACTCGTCGCCGCCCTGGCGACTGAGGGTATCCATGCCCCGCAGGAGCATCGACAGGCGCGTCGCCACATATTTGAGCATCTGGTCGCCGACCGAGTGGCCCATGGAGTCATTGATGGCCTTGAAATTGTCCAGGTCCAGCAACAGCATCGCCAGGCGCCCATGATCGCGCCGGGCCATTTTCAGCGCCTGCTCGGCACGATCCTGCAACAGCATGCGGTTGGGCAAGCCGGTCAGGGCGTCATGGTTGGCCAGGCGCTTGGCTTCATTGCGCAGGGTGATATGGGCGTTGATATGCGCCCTGGCCACCGGGATATTCAGGGGCTTCTGGATAAAATCGATGCCGCCGTAGCCCAGGGCCTGAAGTTCGTAATCGGCCTGGGCATGGGAGGTGACGAAAATCACCGCGGCGTCAGACAGCTTGGGATCGGCCTTCAGCGCCTTGCAGACCTCGAAGCCGTTCATGCCGGGCATCTCGATATCCAGCAGGACCACATCGGGACGGCATTGACGCGCGACTCGCAGCGCTTCTTCGCCACTGGTGGCGACATGCACCTGGGCCAGATCCCGCACCGACTCACGCAGAATCATCGCGTCGGTCGCTTGGTCATCGACGATCAGGACGACCGGAGCGGGGCTAAATGTGGACTCGCGCATTCCTTGCTCCCAGGCAATTCCTTTGTAATTCATGACCAAAGAGCGCTGACGTGGCGCCGTTCCTCACCCCCTGGTCAGCCTTCAGTCGTTCAAGGCGTTGAAAGTGAGTGCAGACGTCTATTGGTTATAGCTGACGCAAGGCACATAGCCACCCCGTCGAAGCTTCTTCGACGGCTCGTGGGTCGAACGGTAGGCCGAAGCGCTCAGCGCAATTCGCCCAGCAACCCCAGCTCCTGCGCCCGCGCCACGGCCTGGGTCCGCCGCTCGACCCCCAATTTGCTGTTGATATGGCTGGCGTGGGTTTTCACCGTGTGCAGGGAGATGAACAACTGGTCGCTGATCTCCTGGTTCGAACAACCCTGGGCGATCAAGTGCAGGACCGCCAGCTCACGGGTACTCAGACTCTCGACCGGCTGCGCCAGTTCCCCCGCTTCGCGCACCGTCGGGGCCGGCAGCAGCGCCAGCAGGCTTTGTCGCAGCGGCGTGTCGGGGCCGTGCAACAGTTGCTCGCGCATCCACTCCGGATGCGCCTTCACCAGGGCCTGGAACGGCAGCAGCGCGCCGCCCGTGGTGGCCTCCACCGCGTGGGCGAACAGCGGCCGGGCTTCCGCCTCCCGGGCCGTCGCCAGCAACACCAGCACCCACTGGTTCCAGGCCATCACGCTCAGCAACTGGCCACCGCTGGCCTGACCCTGCTCCACCAGTTTCGCCAAGCGCTGCTGCGCGGCCGTCGGCTTGCCGCGCAGCGCTTCGAGCAAGGCCTGCTGCAACTGGATATGCAGCGGCAGTTGCAGGTGGAACTCCGGCGCCGCCGCCGCTTGCTCACCGTTATAGGTCTGCTCCAGGCGCCCCAGCCAGGCTTCGGCCAGGTCGATGCGGCCCTGGGCCAGCCACAGTTGGCATTTCATCAGGGTGATCATCGCCAGGTAGTAGATCGGCGGCACATCCCAGATATGCATCAGGCGCTCGGCCTCGGCCAGTTCGGCAAAGGCCTTGGCAAACTCGCCGTTGCGCCCGTCCTGGCTGGCAATCACGCAATGCCCGACCAACACGCTGATATCCCGGCAGGCCCGCGCTTCGTGGAGACCGGCGAGCAGGCGAAGGCGCCCGGCTTCGGGTTGCAGGCGCAGGGTCAGCAGATAACCCTCGTAGAGCGTCAGACGGGCACGGGCCGCGTACAGTCGCTGGGCAGGCAAACCCTCCAGGCGCTGCAAGCCCTGGCGGACCTCATCCAGCGCACGCAGCACCTCGCCACGGGCCTGGAGCACCCGCGCCCGGTCGTAATGGGCCAAGGCCTCGAACAACGGGTTGCCGACCCGCTGGGCCAGCTCCAGGGACTCGCGATTCAGGCCACGGGCGCGCCACAGGTCGCCATCGGCAATCGCCAGGTTGGACAGGGTCGACAGGCACACCAGGCGCTGGCCGTAGCGCTTGTGCGGCAGGCTGAGCAAGGCTTCGCCGCAATAGGCCTGGGTCTTCTGGCGATCGCCCCGGCCGCGAGCGATGATCCCACTGAGGGCCAGCCATTGCGCGAGCATGGACTTCTGCGCCGTGGCCGAGGGCGCGGGCAGGAAGCGGCTCAGATGACTGGCCAGTTCTTCGGCCGCGTCCAGCTGGCAGGCCAGGCCCAAGGCCCAGGCGTAGAGCACGATCAGGCGTGGCGTGCTGACCAGCAGGCGGTCGGGCAAGTCGGTTTTCCAGCGCAGCAGCATGCCGACGTTCTGCTCGGCCAGCAGTTGCTCTTCCGAGAGGTTCTGCACCAGGTTGGCCGCCACATCCAGATGCCCGGCGCGCAAGGCCTGTTCCACCGCTTCATCGAGCAGGCCCTGGGAACTGAACCAGCGGCAGGCCCGCAGGTGCAGGCTGGCGGCCGGGACCAGGGCATTGCTCGGCGGGCGGCTGCGCAGCAGATCGGAAAACAGATGGTGATAACGGAACCAGTGGCCGTGTTCGTCCAGCGGCACCAGGAACACCTGGTGCGATTGCAGGTAGCTGAGGATCTGCGCGCTGTCGTGGGACTCGCGAATGGCGTCGCACAGCTCGCTGCAAAAGCGCTCCTGGGGCGCGGTGTCGTAGAGAAAGCCCTGGACTTCGGGCGGCAGGCAGTCGATCACCTCCTCCAGCAGGTAGTCGCGAATCAGCCCGGTGCCCCCTTGCAGGACCTGGGGCAACGCCGTATCGCTGCTGGCCTGCGCCGCGGCCAGTAGCCAGAAGCGCAAGCCGGCGACCCAGCCCTCGCTGCGTTCGATCAGGGTGTGCAGCGCATCGCCCCGCAAGGAACTGCTGTGGCGCTCGAACAGGTCCAGGGATTCGTCGTGGGTCAGGCGCAGGTCCTGCTCATTCAGCTCCAGCAGTTGCCGCGACAAGCGCAGGCGCGCCAGGTGCCACTCCGGCCGCTGCCGGCTGGTGACCATTACCAGCAGGCCGGCGGGCAGGTGGTTGAGGAAGAACTGCAGGCAACGGTCCAGCACCGGGCCCTGGGCCAGATGGTAGTCGTCGAGCACCAGCAACAGCGGCGTGGTAACGGAAAGGTGCAATGCCAGTTCGTCGAGCAGGCCGTCCAGCCATTCTTCGAACGCGAAGGGTTGATGGCGCTGACGCATTTTCAACAGGCCCAGGGCCTGGCTGCCGAGGCCCGGGAAGTAATGCTGCAGGCCGTCGAGCAGGCGCTCGAGGAAACGTCCCGGATCGTTGTCCCGCGGACTGAGCCCCAGCCACAGGCTTTGCCAGTGTCCGGGCAGGCCCTGGCAGAACTCCACCGCCAGCGAACTCTTGCCGAAGCCGGCCGGAGCGCTGACCAGCAACAGACGTCCGTGCAATCCGGCGCCGAGGCGTTCGCACAGACGGGGTCGCAGCACATAGCCGTCCGGCAATGGCGGACGGTAGAAGCGTCCTTCCAGGGCAGGTATGGCCGGACCCACGGGACCTTGCACACGGGACAGATCAGTCATGGCCGGCTCTTGTTGAAGGGCTGTTATCGGCAGGCGAATGTCCGCAGACTAGCGGTAAAAAACGCCGTAATGAAGGCTTATTGTCTTGATTTTGTCGAAAAGCATCGACTTTGAAATATTTAGCCACACATATCCCGCAAGCAAAAAAACGCCCCGAATCAGCCGGGGCGTTTCAACGCAGGATGCGGCCTGCGCTTGTAACGGAGTTGCAGGTGGGAGCGAGCGCCCACCGTTTCAGCGAACGCCGTCCTGGCGCAGGGCGGCCGGGGTGAAGTCGCTGGTGGTGGCGGTGAAACCGAAGTCATACGCCTGCTTCTCTTCGTTCTTCATGCCCAGCGCCAGGTAACGGCCGGACTGCAGGTCGTAGAGGGTTTCCAGGGCGTACCACGGCACCTGCTTGTCGTAGTAGTTCTCGGCATGGGCTTCGGCGACACGCCAGAGCTGACCGCGACCGTCGTAGTGGTCGATCACTGCCGCCTGCCAGGTGTCTTCGTCGATATAGAAGTCACGCTTGGCGTAGATGTGCCGCTGGCCTTCCTTCAGGGTCGCGACCACATGCCAGACGCGGCGCAGTTCGTAACGCGCCAGGTCCTGGTTGATGTGCCCGGCCTTGATGATGTCGGCGTACTTCAGTTGCGGCGAATCGAGCTTGTAGCTGTCGGAGGCGATGTACATCTCCTGCTTGCCTTCGAGCTTCCAGTCGTAGCGATCCGGCGCGCCGTTGTACATGTCCAGGTTGTCGGAGGTGCGCAGGCCGTCGGCGGCGGTACCCGGGCCGTCATAGGAGACTTGCGGGGCGCGTCGCACACGGCGCTGGCCGGCGTTGTAGACCCAGGCCGAACGCGGCTCCTTGACCTGGTCGAGGGTTTCATGGACCAGCAACACGCCACCGGCCAGGCGCGCCGGCGCGGTCACTTTCTGCTTGAAGTAGAAGAGGATATTGCCCGGGTTGGCCGGATCGTAGTCCTTCATCTTGTCGCGGAAGACGAACTGGTCCTGGAAATACACCAGGCTGTAGGAGCCGTTGGCCTGGGGCGTGGCCTGGGTCACCAGGCGGGTCACGCTGCCGCCGCGATAGCGGGTGATATGGTTCCAGATCACTTCCACGCCGCTTTTCGGAATCGGGAACGGCACGGCGGTCTTGAAGTTTTCCAGGCCATTGCCGCCGCTGACCAGGTTGGTCCTGGTGGCGTTTTCCTTGATCGCGGCAAACACGTCATCCGGCACGGTGGCGCCGCGATGGGACGGGTAGACCGGCATCTTGAAGGTCTCCGGATAACGCTTGAACATCGCGTATTGCCCCGGGGCCAGCTTGTCCTTGTACTGCTCGACGTTCTGCGCGGTGATGATGAACAGCGGCTTTTCACTGGCGTACGGGTCGGAGAGGAAGCCCTTGCTGTCGACCGTGCCGATGGTCTTCGCCATCGGCGCCCAGGCCGGGATGGTGCCGGCGGCGTTGCCGGCCTTTTCCGCGCCCATCGGGGTCAGGCTCGCGCCCAGTTTCGCCGCTTCGTCGGCGGACACCGCCGCCATCACACCACTGGCCAACAACGGCAATCCCAGTACACCGACCTGCAACAGATTCTTGGTGATTTTCATCTTATTGTTCTTCCTGAAATTCAGCGTACTTAGAAGTTCATGCCAACGCTCAGCGCCACGAAGTCACGGTCATCCACCGTGCTGTAGTCGCCACCGAAGAAGTTGGTGTAATTCAGGCTCGCGGTGTAGGTGTTCTGGTACTCGGCATCGAGGCCCAGGCTGACCGCCTTGCGGCCCTGCTCGAAGTTGCCGCCAGGGCCCGGCGAGTAACCTTTCACGTCATGGGACCAGGCCACGTTGGGCTTGAGGTTCACCCCGGCGAAGACATCCGGGTATTCCCAGATGGCCCGGGCGCGATAGCCCCAGGACGTGGCGGTGGTGAAGCCGTCGTTGTTGCAGTTGGTGCTGCGGTTGCTCGCGTCCGCGCCAGGCCCCGCGCCAGCGATGGTGTTGCCATTGAGGGTTGGGCAAAAACCGTTGGGCAAGGTGCCCGGCCCATAGACCGGATCCCGGCCGTAGCGAACCTTGTCGCGGCTTTCCAGACCGCCCACATAGGTGATCCCCGCTTCACCGACCAGGGTCAGGCGACTGGCGCCCATGACCTGATCGAAGAAATGCGTGAAGGTGGTCTGGAACTGGGTGATTTCCTTGCGGTTATAGCCGTTGATCGTCTGGCCCGGCGAGCCCTTGATGATCGAGGCATTCCCCAGGCCCGGCAATGGCGTGACGCCGGCATAGAGGATATCGGTGGAGCTGATCTGCACCGGCGCATTCGGCCGGTAGCTCAACTCACCGCTCCAGGCGGTGCCGGTGGGCAAGGTGGTGGAGAAGCTCAAGCCATACAGGCGAATATTGTCCGGGTACTCCATGAAGTAGCTGGAGTTGCCAGCCACCACCAGGGGGGCTGCTGTACCGAAACCTGGAGCTGCGTTGAAGACCGCCTGGGAGGCGCCCTTGGCACTGAAGATCGGCGCGCGACTGTGGTAATTCATGAAATAGGCGCCGAACTCGGTGTCCAGCGGCTCGAAGTTGTAATGCATGGCCAAGCCGAACTGGCCGCCGCTGCTGGGATCCTGGTCGGGCGTGCGCCGAACCAGCACACCCTCGCCGTTGATATCGACCCCAAACGGCCGTAGCCCCGCTTGCTGGGCCGGGCTGAGGGTAGCGCTCGAGTTCAAGACCCGCAGGTTGTTGTTACAACCGTGGGAAGAAATGTCCGACTGCGAAAAGAACGTGCCGCAGTTGTCGGTGACCGTCGAGTCCCAGCCAATCTGGTAGAAGCCTTCCGCCGAGAGGTTATCGGTGAGGCTCTGGTTCATATAGAACATGTTGACCGGAATCAGGCCTTCCTTGATCTCGGCCCCCGGACGACGGAACGCCGACACATCGATCGGGTTGATCGCATTGATGCCGCCACCGATAAAGGTACTTTCACCCCAGCTCACCACCTGCTTGCCCAGGCGCACCGTGCCCGGCAGGTCGGCAATGCTGTAGTTGTGATAGACGAAGGCGTCGAGGATCTCCGCGCCGGAAGAGCGGGCGCCTTCCTGGCGGCCGTCGTTGCTGACGTTCTTGAAGTCGAGGTCCTGGTTCTGCAAGGCGAAGTCGTACCAGTACTTGCCGCGCACGAACACGCCGGTATCGCCGTATTTCAACTCAAGGTCATGCACGCCCTTGAAGATCTTCGAAAAGGTGTCCCCGGCCTTGAAGTTCTGGCGCCCGTCATCGGAGGTCTGCGACAACCCCGCGCCACCATTGTTGACGCCGATCAGGTTCTTGTTGGGATTCTGCGTCGACCAACTGGCCCCCAGCGACAGGGACGAGTCGAAGCTGCCCTCGATTTCACCGACATTGAAGCTGACGCCAAAGGCGGGACCGGCAAGCGTAGAAGCGAGACTGACGGCCAAGGGCAGCTTCGCCCGGCGCCAGAACGGGTTTAACGCGATCATCGACATACTCCATGTGCTTTATTGTTTTGGCAGTGAGTACCTTCAGGAACGCCCCGGACGAAAGGGGAGCAGACACTCCCAACCCTCGTCCGAAGTGGCGGTGCGGCGTATCGCCTGCCTGCCCCACGCCTGAAAATCCGTCAGCGGACTATATCCAGCAGGTAGTACCGCTTGATCCCTCTAAAGTGTGATTTGCACCCTGAGGTCACTGCACAAACAATGCGTTCGCCAAGCCGCTGAAAAGCGGCGGGCAAGAATGACTGAAAATTCGGATTCGGCAAGCCAAGCGCTTGCTTGGTGGGGCTGCCACGCCCTTTCGGGCGTGGTGGGGACACCTCAAAGGGTCGAGAGGAAGCTGCTGTTGCTGGCCTGCCATTGGACGATATCAATACGGATGCGCTTCTTGTCCAGTTTGCCGACGCTGGTCTTGGGAATTTCCGTAACAAGGGCGATCTGGCTCGGGATCGCCCACTTGCTCAAGTGCCCCTGCTCGACGAAGGGCTTGAGGTGTTCCTTGAGTTCCCGGGCACCGATCTCATGGCCTTCACGCAAGACCAGCAGGGCAAACGGACGCTCGCCCCATTGAGGATCGGCAATGCCCACCACGGCGACTTCACGTACCGCCGGATGACGACTGACCAGGTCTTCCAGGGCCAGGGAGGAGATCCACTCGCCGCCGGTCTTGATCACGTCCTTGATCCGGTCGCGGATGTCGATCACCCCCAGGCTGTCGAGGGTCGCCACGTCGCCGGTGTGCAGCCAGCCGCCGGCCCAGAGCTCGGCGCCCTTCTGCGGTTCGTTGTAATACCCCTCGGTCAGCCAGGGTGCGCGCAGCACCAGTTCGCCCTGGCTCTCGCCATCCGCCGGGAGGAAGTTGCCGTCTTCGTCGACAATCGCCGCCTCCACCAACGGTCCGGGCACGCCGGCCTTGATCCGGTAAGTGGTGCGTTCGTCCTCGCTGCCAGCCATCAACTCTTCGCTGAGGTGGGCACAGGACACCAACGGACCGGTCTCCGACATACCATAGGCGGCGGTCAGTTGAATGCCCTTGCTCTTGGCGGTCTCATACAGCGTGCGGTTCAACGCACTGCCGCCGATCACCATTTTCCAGCCCTTGAAGTCGGTGCCCTGGGCCGCCTTGGCGTTGAGCACCATCTGCAGGATGGTCGGCACGCAGTGGGAGAACGTGACCTTTTCCTTGCGCCACAGCTCCACCAGCAACTCGGGGTCGTAACGGCCGGGATAGACCTGCTTGAGCCCGAGCATGGTCGCCACATAGGGCAGGCCCCAGGCATGCACGTGGAACATCGGGGTGATCGGCATGTAGACGTCGTTGGTGCCCAGCAGGCGCACGCTGTCGACGCTGCCCATGATGGTCGCCACACCCATGGTGTGCAGTACCAACTGACGATGGGTGAAGTACACGCCCTTCGGATTGCCGGTGGTCCCGGTGGTGTAGAAGGTGGTGGCGACCGAGTTTTCGTCGAAATCCTCGAAGTCGTAGACCGGGCTCGCCGCCGCCAGCAGTTGCTCGTACTCACCCACCAGGTTCGGCAGCTCGGCGCTCTTGTCCTCGGTGTCGGTGAGCAGCAGGGTCTTGTCCACGGTGGTCAGTTGCCCGGCGATCGCCTGGTACAGGCCGACGAACTCGCTGTTGACCAGCACGAAGCGGTCCTCGGCGTGGTTCATGGTGTAGAGGATCTGCTCGGGCGAGAGGCGCACGTTGATGGTGTGGATCACCGCGCCGATCATCGGGATGGCGAACATGCACTCCAGGTAGCGATGGCTGTCCCAGTCCATCACCGCGACGGTGTCGCCAGCCTTGACCCCCGCCGCCGTGAGCACGTTGGCCAGGCGGGCGACCCGCTCGCTCAAGGTCGGATAGCTGTAGCGCAGCTTGTCGCGATAGACGATCTCGCGGGTTTTCTCGTAGCGGCTGCCGGACATCAGCAAGCGCTTGATCAACAGGGGGTATTGATAAGCCCCTTCGGCGGGCGGAATGATACGAGTCTGCAACATGGAGCTTCCTTGGTCTGTCTGCACGGTCGAGGCTAAAGATAGGCACTCTAGAGCCGCCGCGCACTCACTAAATCACCCAAAGGAATGATTTGCAGACGAACGTGGGTGCTAGCTCACAGCCAGCACCCACGAAAACCTCCATCCAGGCTCAGGCTGGCTGCCCCGCTGGCTGCTGGGCCGGGGTACGCGGGAACACCAGCGCGGCGACAAAGGTCAGCGCGGCAAAGCCCGCGAGGATCAGGTACAGACCGGCAAACCCCTGGCGCGGCTCGACAAAGGCGATCAACGGAATGGCCGTCGCGCTGGCCCCGAACGACAGGCAATAGCGCAAGGCAAAGACCCGCGATTGCCACTGCGGCGCGACAAAATTGGCGACCATCGCGTCATTCACCGTCACCTGGCCGAAGACCACGAACATCAGTGCCGCGCCCAGGACCATCACCGACAGGCCGTCGACATAGGCCAGGCCGAACAGCAACGGCGCCTGGCACAGGGTCAGCACCACGAACGGCCATTTCAGGCTCATGCGGTCGAGCATCCGCCCGATGCTCAACTGCGCCACCGCGCCAAAGGCGTAGGCCAGGCTGACGATCACCCCGAGCAACTGCGGCGAGGCGAGCCACTCATGCAGGCGCTCCTGGAACAGCTTCGGGTAGGTCATGGTAGTGGCGTTGAACACCACCCCGCCGGTGGCCGTGACCAGCGCCAGGACACTGAACACCATGACCATGGAAATCTGCTGGCCGCTGGCGTTGCGCAGTTTCACATGGGGCTGCACCGGAATCGGCTCTTCGCGCACCTGCCAGGCAAACAGCACGCCAAGGATGATCGACACCGCCCCCGGCAGGATAAACGCCGAACGCCAGCCGAACTGCGCCACCAGAAAGCCGGTGACCAGCGCCGAAAACGCCACGCCGAGGTTGCCCCACATGCCGTTGACGCCGATTTCACGGCCACGGTTCTGCGCGTAGCTGACCAGCATCGCGGTGCCCACCGGGTGGTAGATCGCGGCGAAGACACCCACCAGGGTCAGCCCCAGGGTCAGCATCGGCGCCGTGCTGCTCAGGCCGGTAAAGATCGACGCAGCGCCGATGCCGAAGAAGAACAGCAGCATCATGCTCCGTCGACTCCAGTGGTCCCCCAGCCAGCCAGCCGGCAGCGAACAGGCGCCGAAGGCAATGAAGCCACCGAGGGACAGGCCGATCATCTGGGCGAAGTCGAGGCCGAAGGTCTGGCCCATGCCAAGCACGGCGGCAGGGAAAATCAGCATGAACATGTGGTCGATCACATGGGCTGCATTGATGTAGCGGATTACGTTTCGGGGTTGGTTCATCGCGGCACACACGTCAGGATTGTTATCGGTCCGTTATGCTAAATTGGCGACAAAACGCATTTCTGCCAACAAACTCATCAAACCAGACAGACTTGTAGAATCGGACATGTTAATCAGCCACTTCCTACACGGGCCGGTCAGCGCCTATCCCCGCGACTACGTCGACGGCGCACACCAGGAACTGCACGTCCATCAGGAAGCGCAGTTGCTCTATGCCGTGTGTGGAGTCATGCGCCTGGTCACCGCCGAAGGCGCGTGGATCATTCCGCCGACCCGCGCCGTGTGGATTCCGCCCTGGGTCGAGCATGAGATTTTCATGAGCGGCGAAGTGCGCATGCGGTCGTTATTTATCGCCGCCGAGTATTCGCCGGCCAACCTCCGCGGTTGCTGTGTGCTGGCGGTGACGCCGTTGCTGCGGGAGCTGATCGTGCGTGCGGTGCAAGGGCCGGAACAGGCGAGCAACCCGCTGATCCAGCAGCTTATGCTGGAGGAACTGGCGGCCCTGGAGAACCTGCCGCTGCATATCCCGATGCCGACTGACCGACGCCTGCAACGGATCTGCCTGGCCCTGCTGGAAACCCCGGATCACCCCAACAGCCTGGAAGACTGGGCACAGCAGGTCGGCGCCAGTACCCGGACCCTGGCGCGGCTGTTCCAGCAGCAAGTGCGGATGAACTTCAATGCCTGGCGCCAGCAACTGCGCCTGATGGAGGCCTTGCCACGCCTGATCGCCGGGGAAAGCGTGCAGCACGTGGCCAAGGTGTTGGGCTATGGCAGCGCCCGGGCCTTCAGCTCGATGTTTCGCCGCCTGCTCGGCGACAACCCGCGGGACTACCTGAATGCCCTGAACCAGTTCAGCGCCATCAATGCATCTCGGTGAAGGCCAGCTTCACGCCGATGGCGATCAGTACCGCGCCCATGGTCCGGTCGAACCAGTGACCCATGCGGGCAAAACCGGCGCGTACACGCTGCTGGCTGAACAGCATCGCCACCAGGCAGAACCACAGCGCGGTGGCCACGGCCAGGTAAACGCCGTAGCCGGCCTGGACCAGCAGCGGCGTGTGCGGGTTGATCACCACGGTGAACAGCGAGAGGAAGAACAGCGTGGCCTTGGGGTTCAGGCCATTGGTCACGAAGCCCGAGGTGAAGGCGCCGCGCGCGGTGCGCTCGCCCACCTGCAAGGCCAGCTCGTCGTTCACCGGCTGGGCCGGCTTGGCGCGGATGGCCTTGAAGCCGATGTACAGCAGGTAGGCCGCCGCCAACCATTTCAAGGCATTGAACAGCACGATCGACTGCGACACGATCAGGCCGATACCCAGCAGCGAGTAGCCCACGTGGAGGAAAATCGCCGTGCCGACGCCCAGCGCGGTCCAGGTGCCGGCACGTCGGCCATGGGTCACGCTCTCGCGCACCACCACGGCAAAGTCCGGGCCGGGACTGGCCACCGCCAGCAGGTGAATCAGGGCAACGGTCAGGAATTCCGTCAGGTAGATGGACACGGCGATGGGCTCCTCAGTCACTGAATAGGTCTGTTAGGCTGGCTACCTTACGCTTTCACCCGACAGCACAAAAGGTACAGTTGATGAGCAACTCCCGCCGCGCGGTATTCCTCGATCACCCTTCCCTGGATCTCGGCGATCTGGACCTCGATCCGCTGCGGGCCTGCTTCGATGAGCTGCGGCTGTGTCCCGCGACCACACCGGAGACGGTCGTCGAACACCTGAAAGGCGCCAGCGTCGCCATCAGCAACAAGGTCCCGTTGACCGCTGCTACCATGGCCGCCTGCCCCGACCTGAAGCTGATCCTGATCAGCGCCACCGGCACCAACAATGTCGACCTGGCCGCCGCCCGCGCCCAGGGCATTACCGTGAGCAACTGCCAGGGTTACGGCACGCCGTCGGTGGCCCAGCACACCCTGATGTTGCTGCTGGCCCTGGCCACACGCCTGACCGACTACCAGAAAGCCGTCGGCGAAGGCCGCTGGCAACAGGCCAAACAGTTCTGCCTGCTGGACTTCCCGATTGTCGAGCTGGAAGGCAAGACCCTCGGCCTGCTCGGCCATGGCGAACTCGGTGGCGCAGTGGCACGACTCGCCGAAGCCTTCGGCATGCGGGTGCTGCTCGGGCAGATTCCCGGGCGTCCGGCCCGGGCCGATCGCGTGCCGCTGGAACAACTGCTGCCGCAGGTCGATGCGCTGACCCTGCATTGCCCGCTCAACGAATACACCCGCCACTTCATCGGCGCCGCGGAACTCGCGCAGCTCAAGCCCGGGGCCTTTGTGGTCAATACCGCCCGTGGCGGCCTGATCGACGAACTGGCCCTGGCCGATGCCCTGCGCAGCGGCCATCTGGGCGGGGCCGCCACCGATGTGCTGAGCGTCGAACCGCCCACCAACGGCAACCCGCTGCTGGCCGGCGACATTCCGCGCCTGATCGTCACCCCGCACAACGCCTGGGGCAGCCGTGAAGCCCGGCAACGAATTGTCGGCCAGTTGGCGGAAAACGCCTTGGGCTTCTTCAATGGGGCAGCGTTGCGGGTTGTCAGTTGATAGACTGCGGCACTTTTTTCAGGGAGCAGACCATGGATCCGCGCAGTGAAGTACTGCTTCGTCAGGCCGAATATTTCCAGGGCAAGCTGTTGCTCGCCGGGCTGCCCGCCGACGACCTGCTCGGACGCCTGCCCAACGCCCACGGCTGGTGCTGGCACGCCGGCGATCAGGCGGCACTCGAAGCACGCTTCGAAGGCCGCAGCCATTTTGGCGTGAATATCCCCGAGATCCCGTTCGACAGCGCCGTGATATTCCTGCCCAAGTCCAAGGACCTGACCGACTACCTGCTCAACGCCGTCGCCTCGCGCCTACCGGGTGGCGAGGTGTTCCTGGTCGGGGAAAAACGCAGCGGTATCGAAGGCGCGGCCAAGCAGCTCAACCCCTTCGGCAAGCCGCGCAAGCTCGACAGCGCCCGGCATTGCCAGCTGTGGCAGGTCACCGTGGCCGAGGCGCCGGTGGCCAAGTCGCTGGAAAGCCTGGCGCAACATTACCAGTTGGACCTGGCCGAAGGGCCGCTCAAGGTGGTCAGCCTGCCCGGGGTGTTCAGCCACGGCCGGCTGGATCGCGGCAGCGCCCTGCTGCTGGAGCACCTGGACAAACTGCCGAGCGGCAACCTGCTGGACTTCGGTTGCGGTGCCGGCGTCCTCGGCGCGGCGGTGAAGCGGCGTTACCCGCACAACCACGTGATCCTGCTCGATGTCGACGCTTTTGCCACCGCCAGCAGTCGCCTGACCCTGGCCGCCAATGGCCTCGACGCCGAGGTATTGACCGGTGATGGCATCGACTCCGCGCCCATGGGCTTGAGTGCGATCCTGAGCAATCCGCCGTTCCATGTCGGGGTCCACACCGATTACCTGGCGACGGAGAACTTGCTGCGAAAAGCAGCGAAACATCTGAAAAACGGCGGCGAACTTCGGTTGGTGGCGAACAGCTTCCTGCGCTATCAACCACTGATCGAAGAGCATCTCGGGCGCTGCGTGACCAAGGCCGAGGGACAGGGCTTCCGGGTCTACAGCGCCAAGCGCGGTTGAAAAAGAAGGCTTGCGTAACGGATTTTGCCTAGGCAGAATCCGCTCCGTCCTAGGGGAGTAGTCTCCCACGAGCGCCACGCTCGTCCGGCATGCGTCAACATACTTGGTCAACAGACCATGGCGCATGCGACCCACGGTCCGCACAGACGGACCCGGGGTTTGACAAGACCTATGACACGAACACCTTACCCGGGGCGGGAAGGCTGTACGTGTCATAGCCGTGTCGACCCGCCCCTTAGGAAAACCTGATGCTGGATTCCCTGCTCGTCCCCACTGCAATCGTTGCCTTGGCCGAAATCGGCGACAAGACGCAGCTGCTCGCGCTCATTCTGGCTGCACGGTTTCGCAAACCCTGGCCGATCATTGCCGGTATCGTCGCGGCGACCCTGGCCAACCATGCGGCAGCCGGCGCGGTAGGCGCCTGGTTCGGCAGTTTCTTCTCCGATGCGGTGTTGCACTGGATCCTCGCGGCGAGCTTTACCGCCACCGCCCTGTGGACCCTGGTACCGGACAAGATGGACGATGACGAAGCCACCACGGCGCGCAAGTTCGGCCCGTTCCTGACCACCCTGATTGCGTTTTTCCTCGCGGAAATCGGTGACAAGACCCAGATCGCCACGGTGATGCTGGCGGCGCAGTATCCGGAGTTGTGGCTGGTGATCATCGGCACCACCCTGGGCATGCTGATTGCCAACGTTCCGGTGGTCTTGGCGGGCAACTTCGCCGCCGACAAGCTGCCGCTGACCCTGATCCGTCGCCTGGCGGCGACAGCGTTCTTCATCCTTGCGGTGGTCGCGGTGTACAAGGCGATGCAGAGCAGCGGCTGGATCTAGGCCACATGACCTGTAGGAGCCGGCATCGGGACAAAGGCTCAGGACTTCCTGGCCTGCTGATACAACGGCATCACCTTCGGAATCGCCGCCTCCAACGAGGCGATACGACTGCCGGACGCCGGGTGGGTGCTCATGAACTCCGGCGGTGCACCTTCAGCCGCCTTGCCCATCTTGTTCCACAGGCTGATGGCCGCGTTCGGGTTGTAGCCGGCACGGGCCGCCAGCTCCAGGCCGATCAGGTCCGCTTCATTCTCATTCGCCCGGCTGTTGGGCAAGGTCATGCCGTAGTTGGCCACGGTATCGGCCAGCGCCAGGCTGTCCTGCCCCAGGCCGAACAAGGCGCCCGCGCCCTGCTTCGCCATCTCGACCCCATAAGCCTTGGACATCGCTTCACGCCCGTGCTCGCGCAAGGCGTGGGCAATTTCATGGCCCATGACCGCGGCAATCTCGTCGTCGCTCAGCTTGAGCTTATCGATCAGGCCGCTATAAAAGATGATCTTGCCGCCAGGACCACAGTTGGCATTGAGCTCGTCACTCTTGATCAGATTGACCTCCCACTGCCATTGCGCCGAATCCGGGCGGAAGGTCGGCGCCTGGGCGATCAGGCGCCTGGCAATCGCCTGGACCCGCCTGGCATTGGCGCTGGTCTTGTCCAGGACCCCTTTGCCACCCGCCTCGCCCAGGGTCTTCTGGTACGACTGCGCATACATCTGATCGACCTGCTGGCTCGATAACAGGCTGAACATGTACTGCTTGCGCTCAACCCCGACCGCCCCACCGCTGGTGGTGTTAACCGCCTGGCATCCGACCAACAGCAAACTCGCGCTCAACGCGCCCAACACCCAAGCTCTAGCCATGAACACTCTCCCTGGAAACTGCGGCTATCCTAGGCGGTGATTTGTATCAATGACAGATACAAACGACGTGTAGCACATCAACTTCAGATACATCCCGCACCTCTCGTAGGAAAAGATTCATAAACCCGTCCAAGCCACAGCGGGGCCAGCCCCCGCACCTATCCATTTGCGACCTGCACGCATCCAAAGCAGCCATTTCGTCACGCCCCCCTCATGCCGGTGAAAACTCCAGCCGATACACACTGGCAGATGTCACTCCTTGCGTCCGGGGCTCTCATGAAATTCAAGTCGATCCAGTTTTCCGTCGCGGCCCTGGCCGGGGCCATTATTCTCAGCGTGGTCGGGGCCCTGGTGGTCTACGCCCTGTTTTCCGGGGCCAGGACCCAGGACATGGTGCAACAGCGCACCCAGGAGCAATTCGAACAGGTGATCCAGCAGCGCCTGGATGCGCTGGCCCGCACCCAGGTCAGCCAGATCCAGCGCGAACTCGAAGCGCCACTGCTGATCGCCGGTGGCCTGGTCAGGGTCAACACCTTGATCGGTACCACCGGTGCCGACGGCAAGCCCGCGTTGAGCCTCAGCCGCGAACAACTGATCAGCCTGGTCAAGGAAAACGTCCAGCAGAACCCGAAGATCCTCGGCACCTACATCGGCTGGGAAAAGAACGCCCTGGACCACAACGACGCCGCCTATGTCGACACCAAGGTCGCCGGTATCGACCCCAAGGATGGCCGCTTCCTGCCCTGGTGGTTCCGTAACGACGACGGCAGCCTCGGCGAGTCGAGCCTGGTGGATGTGGACGACCAGAAACTGCTCTCCACCGGCATTCGCGCCAGCGAGTACTACCTGTGCTCCAAGGAAACCAGGAAGTCCTGCGTGATCGACCCGGCGCCCTACAAGGTCGGCGACAAGATGGTCATGCTCGCCTCCTTTATCGAGCCGATCCTGCTCAACGGCGCGTTCCAGGGCATCGTCGGCGCCGACCTGTCGGTGAACTTCATCCAGGACATGCTGCTGGCCGCCAACCAGAAACTCTATGGCGGCGCCGGCAACATGGCGCTGGTGGGCACCAATGGACGCCTGGTGGCCTACACCAAGGATTCGAGCAAATTCGGCGAGAAAGCCGGCGACGTGATCGGGGCCGACAAAGTCGCAACCATGGGCAAGCTCAATCGCGGCGAAGTGACCTACAACGTCGACAAGGACAAAGGCACCATCGAGCTCTACCTGCCTTTCGGCATCGGCCAGACCGACGCGCGCTGGACCCTGATGCTGCAACTGCCGCTGGACGCCGTCATGGCTGACCTGCACAAATTGCAGGGCGACCTCGACACCCAGCGCAAGGCCGATATCTTCGGCATGGCGATGGTCGGCCTGGTGATCGCCGGCCTCGGCTTGCTGGTGATCTGGCTGGTGGGCCACGGCATCGCCCGCCCCCTCAAGCAGATGGTCGCCATGCTCGACGACATCGCCCAGGGCGAAGGCGACCTGACCCGTCGCCTGACCAGCGACCGTGCCGACGAACTGGGCTCGATCGCCAAGGGTTTCAATACCTTCCTGATCAAGTTGCAGGCGATGATCAGCCAGGTGGTGACCTCGGTGCAGAGTGTCAGCGACTCCTCCGAGCACACCGCGGATATCGCGATCCGTACCAACCAGGGCGTGCACAAGCAAATGGCCGAGATCGACCAGGTGGCCACCGCCGTGCAGGAAATGACCGCCACCGCCCAGGACGTGGCACGCAACGCGACCCAGGCGGCCCAAGCGGCCAGCCATGCCGATATGGCCGCCAGCGACGGGATGCGCATCGTCAAGGACACCTCGACCTCCATCGGTGCCCTGGCGCTGGAGATCGGCCGCGCCGTCAGCGTGGTGCAGACCCTGGCCAAGGACAGCGAAAACATCAATGCGATCCTGACGGCCATCCGTGGGATTGCCGAACAGACCAACCTGCTGGCGCTCAACGCCGCCATCGAAGCCGCCCGGGCTGGCGAACAGGGTCGAGGCTTTGCGGTGGTGGCCGACGAAGTGCGCAACCTGGCGCAGAAGACCCAGAAGGCCACGGAAGAAATCCAGTCGATGATCCAGCAGTTGCAACAGGGCACCCGCGACGTGGTCAAGGTCATGGAAGACAGCCAGGCCAAGACCGACGAAAGCGTGCAACACGCGGCCAAGGCGGCCCAGGCGCTGGAAAGCATTACCCGGGCGGTGTCGGTGATCAACGACATGAACACCCAGATCGCCAGCGCGGCCGAGGAACAGAGCGCGGTGGCCGACGACATCAACCGCAACGTGATCAATATCGGTCAGGTGGCCAACGAAGTGGCGGGCGGCGCCGATGAGTCGAGCGCGGCCAGTGCGCAGTTGACCAAGCTGGCGGAGCAGCAGCGGCGCTTGATCAATCAGTTCAAGGTTTAGCCACACAAGAGCGAGGGGGCTTGCTCCCCGCTCAACCCGGCGTCAGGCACTCCGGCGCATTGAGCTTCGGATCGTTCACCAGATTGGCCAGCACCCGCTCGCGCAAGGGCGCCTGGGGACTGGCCAGCAAGGCCTGCAAATCCGGCATTGAGGTGTCGGCGGACAACCAGGCCTCCTGCCCCGCCGCATCCAGGATCAGCGGACGGCGCTGATTCGACGCCGCCTGGGTCACCACCGCGGTGCTCAACCAGACATGCCCATCCACCGGATAGGCTTCCCAGATCGCCGCGAAAAACAGGCTCGACCCTTCCGCCGGGGTCAGCCAGTAGGGCCGCTTGCGCTGGGTACCACGCCATTCATAGAAGCCGTTGGCCGGCAGCAGGCAACGCCGCTCGCGGAACGCCTGGCGAAACATCGGCTGCTCGGCCAGGGTTTCGGCCCGGGCATGGGCCGGCGTCTTCGACAGATCGGTCAGCCACGCCGGGGTCAGCCCCCAGCGGGCGCGGGCCAGCTCACGCTGCCCCTCGGCGGCACGCAGGATCAGCACCGAATCATTGGGCGAAATATTCCACTGCGCCTGCTGGTCGGCGGGAAAGCCGGGCAAGGCCGCGAAGGTGGGGTTCCAGCGAAACAGGGCATAACGTCCACACATGGGGCAATACGGCTCTTTTCAAAAACGCGGGGCAATCAAGGTACAACACAGCCCCTGTAGGAGCTGGCTTGCCGGCGATGAGGCCCTTGAGCCTTGCAGCGCCCTGACGGACACCATCGCCAGCAAGCCGGCTCCCACAAGGTGCGCGGTGCTTTCAAGAAACTAACAGACCAGCACATCCGGAAAACTCTCCGGCTCGTCACCGGCCAGCGGCAGCGCCGCATTGTACGCGGCGATCAGCTCCCGCGCGCATTGCGCCTGGTCATTGTCCACCGCCAGGGCCAGCAAGCCGAAGACCGGCAACTCCCCCACCCCACCCAGCAGGTCACGCCCCACCAGGTGCGCCTGAATCCCTTCACTGGCGAGCATGCCTTGCAGCAACTCGCCTTCCATCAGGTTTTCCGGCTCGTAGATACGCTGCATAAGGAGACCCTCATCACTCGTTCTCGCTGTAAACGTCGAGCATCCATTCCTCACCATCGGTCTGCAGGACAAAGGTGATCGGTCGACAGCACACCGCACAGTCCTCGATATAACTCTGGTCACCGCCGGACAAGTCCAGCACCGCCTCACCGATTTCACCGCAATAGGGACATTCGTAACGCTCAGTTTCCAGCATCGCGGCCTCCGAAGTGACTTGTGCGTATAATCGCCGGTCTATTTGCAAGGCTATTTTATGTCTGGGCTTTATTTTCCAGACCAGGCTTTGTTATTTATCACTCAAACCTCTACTTACCCTAGCCGTTTCCAACAAGAGAGAATATGGGCGAATTCGATACCATCCGACCTTACGACGACAGTGAAGTACCGGCCGTCATGGCCCGGCTGTTCGGCGACCGGGCGTTTCTAGATATCCTCACCCACTTCCGCTTCCCGCGCCTGGCCGGTGCCTTCGGCTGGCTGCTCAGACCCTTGATCGCCCACCGCCTGCGCCGTGAATTCGCCGGCGTGACATCAGTGGCCACCTTGCAGGACAAGGTCGAGGTCTACGTCGACCAGACCATCGAGCGCGCCACCGACGGCGTCACCTACACCGGCGTCGAACAGTTCAAGTCAGGCCAGGCCTACCTGTTCCTGGCCAACCACCGGGACATCGTGATGGACCCGGCGTTCGTCAACTATGCCGTGTATCACGCCGGTTTGCCCACTCCGCGGATCGCCATTGGCGACAACCTGCTGCAAAAACCCTTCGTCAGCGATCTGATGCGCCTGAACAAGAGTTTTATCGTGCACCGCTCGATCGCCGGACGTCGGGAAAAGATGGCCGCCTATCAACTGCTCTCGGCCTATATCAACCATTCGATCCGCCATGATTGCCAGTCGATCTGGATCGCCCAGGCCGAAGGACGGGCCAAGGACGGCGACGACCGTACCGAATCGGCGATCCTGAAAATGTTCCACATGAGCCGCAAGGACGAGCCGTTCGCCGAGGTCATCCGTTCGCTGAACCTGACCCCCGTGTCCATCAGCTACGAATACGATCCCTGCGACCAGGCCAAGGCCCGCGAGCTGTATATCCGCGCTACCACCGGCAGCTACACCAAGGCCCCGGGCGAGGATGACGTCAGCATCGCCAAGGGTATCACCGGCTACAAGGGCCGGGTGCATGTGAACTTCGCCGCGCCCCTGAGCGATGAATTCGAAGACACCAAGGTCCTGGCCACGGAAATGGACCGGCAGATTCTCGAAGGTTATCGCCTGTTCCCGGTGCACTACCTGGCGTATGCCCAGTGGAGCGACGCCGATCCGCAGTTGCAGGTGCCAGGCGCCGCCCAGGTGTTTGCCGCCGACGAACTGGCCAAGGCCGAGGCGCAATGGCAAAGCCGCCTGGACGCCTGCCCGGCCGAGCACCGTCCGTACCTGGTGCAGCAATACGCCACGCCGGTGCGCAATCAGTATCGGGTCAAGGCCGGCCTGGGGCTTCCATAGCCACAATCTGTAAACGACAACGGCGCCCCTGGGCGCCGTTGTCGTTTCTGTCGGTCGGGTTAATTTCCGTTGTCACCGGAACGTCACCTTAACAAGCCAGTCTGTCGCCCCTCGATAGCCCACGGAGCTTGTCATGCTGCACGCAGAAAACCAGGATCGTCTTTATCTGATCGCCCCCAGTGACGAACAGCAAGCCCTGGTGGACGCCATGTCGTTCAACGTCCAGGACCGCCATTGGCTGGTCTATTGCGCCTTGGGCGGCCACCAGCACGCCGACCTGCCGGAAGCCGATCTGCTGACCGGGGTGAGCATGCTGGATCTTTATGTGGAGGCGGCGTGAGCCGGCTCCACACCACTCAGCTTACTCGCTCAGCACCTGGCCGATTTTCGGGTCCTTGAACACCCGGGTCAGCGCATCGCTCAACACGTCGCTGATCAACTTGGTGTTCGCCTCTTCGTTCGGCGCCATGCCGAAACGCTGGTTCAACGACGCCCCGTAGCTACCGCTGTAACGACGGTTGGCGTTGCTCACATCAGAGCGAAAGTTGGCCCCGATGGTCGCCTCGGTCACATAGACCCCTTCTTTCGGCGACTGATAGGTCAGGTCGGACAAGGTCACGGTCAGGGTCGGCGCATTCATCGCATTCGGCGAAGGGGTAAAGCCCAACAGGCGTACGGCCGCGTCGGCCTGGGCCTGCAGTTTCGGGATCAGGTCGGCGCCTTGCACGGTAATGGCGCTGGTTTCAGGATACAGGCCGCCCCGCGTGCCCAATACCGGCGAACGACGACCGTCCACCACCCGCACCACCACCGGCTGACCATGACCGACCGGCGCCAACTGAGTGGTGAGCGTGGGCTGCGGGCTGAGTTGTTGCGGGCTGTTGGCACAGCCGACAAGTGTCAAACTGGTTACAGTGATCAAACCGAACAACAGGCGTTGCAACATGCTCATCTCTCCAAGGACCAGGCATCATTCAGGCGCTGAGTATAGCGGGGCCCGGGTGTCGCTCACCAGCGCCACCACGGCTTGCTGAAAAGTCTGACAAACCGGGCCGGCCGGCGTTCCCGTCACAAACCTGTCACAGGGTTCTGCAACCCTGCGCACGGGCTCTGATCGACGCCACTGCCCGGCATCTGACCAGATGCCGAATAAAAGTCATTAAACACGACCATTTCTCCCCGTTTCTTAGTTACAATCTCCCCCCGATTATAAGGACGTCTCCTGATCGGGCCTCGCAGCACCGCCAATGCGCTTGCATCGGCACCTTCGTACTGCCCACAGAGAGCCGCCCACACAGATCGAGTGAAGCCGGCGAGCTTGCTGTTACCTGCGCAAACCACCGTTTTCAGCGAATCTGCCAGAGCTGCCCTTGTGCTCGCTCACTGAGTTGTTGGCCCGTGCCACCTGCCCTTCCCGGCCGGTATTCGCACCGCGGGCCCGGTGACAGACCGCGGCAGCCCTTTTTTGAGGTTCACGTCTTCAAAAGAGCGTGAAAAAACGGGTTTTCACAACTTCACGAGAGTGTGGCGAACAAATGAATAGTTTCGCGTCTGAACAGGCACCATCAGCGTCCCCAACGGCCTCATCACACAGGACCCGATACACCCCGACAGGTGCTTGACGCCTGTTCGCTTACGGATTTGGTTGCACGAATCGGACGCTCTTGACCATAAGTCGAATTGCCCGTGTTGCCCGCACATGCGTTCATACGCACCTTGGGCCCACCGGCAGCGTCCGCTGAAGTTGCAAGAAATTGCGAAGAATCGGACATGGCCTTCCTGGTCGGGTCATTGCTGGGCTAACGTCAAACGTGCCCCGCCCATGCCCGGCAGCCATGCCGTCAATGTGGTGCTGCAGATTTTGGAGACGCGTTAATGGCGCATAACGAAGCAGTTGATGTGGTCCTGGTTGGGGCCGGCATCATGAGTGCCACCCTTGCGGTGCTGCTCAAGGAGCTCGACCCCGCGATCAAGCTGGAAGTCGTCGAGCTGATGGATTCCGGTGCCGCGGAGAGTTCCAACCCGTGGAACAACGCCGGTACCGGCCATGCCGGGCTGTGCGAGCTGAACTACACGCCGCAGGCGGCTGACGGCTCCATCGACATCAAGAAAGCCGTGCACATCAACACCCAGTTCGAGGTGTCGAAGCAGTTCTGGGCCTATCTGACCCAGAAAGGCACCTTCGGCTCGTGCAAATCCTTCATCAGCCCGGTACCGCACCTGAGTTTCGTCCAGGGCGAAAAAGGCGTCGACTTCCTCAAGAAGCGCTTTGAAGCCATGCATCCGCACCATGCCTTCGCCGAGATGGAATACACCGAAGACCGCGCGAAGATGGCCGAGTGGATGCCGCTGATGATGCCGGGCCGCGCGGCCGACGAGGCGATTGCCGCGACCCGTGTGATGAAAGGCACCGACGTCAACTTCGGCGCGTTGACCAATCAGTTGCTCAAGCACCTGACCAGCACCCCCGATGCCCAGGTCAAGTACTGCAAGCGCGTCACCGGCCTCAAGCGCAACGGCGCCGGCTGGACCGTGAGCATCAAGGACGTGAACAGCGGCAACAGCCGTGACGTCGATGCCAAGTTCGTCTTCCTCGGTGCCGGTGGCGCGGCGTTGCCGTTGCTGCAGGCTTCGGGCATCGAGGAAAGCAAGGGCTTCGGCGGTTTCCCGGTGAGCGGCCAGTGGCTGCGTTGCGACAACCCCGAGGTGGTCAAGCACCACCAGGCCAAGGTCTACAGCCAGGCCGCCGTGGGTTCGCCGCCGATGTCCGTGCCGCACCTGGACACCCGTGTGGTCGACGGCAAGAAGTCCCTGCTGTTCGGGCCTTATGCCGGTTTCACCACCAAGTTCCTCAAGCACGGTTCGCTGATGGACCTGCCGCTGTCGGTGCGTGCTGGCAATATCGGCCCGATGCTGGCCGTGGCCCGCGACAACATGGACCTGACCAAGTACCTGATCAGCGAAGTGATGCAGTCCATGGAGCAGCGCCTGGAATCCCTGCGCCGCTTCTACCCGGAGGTGAAAGCCGAGGACTGGCGCCTGGAGACGGCCGGCCAGCGGGTGCAGATCATCAAGAAAGACGCGAAGAAAGGTGGCGTCCTGCAATTCGGTACCGAACTGGTCGCGGCCAAGGACGGCTCGCTGGCCGCCCTGCTCGGCGCATCGCCGGGTGCCTCGGTGACCGTGTCGATCATGCTGGAACTGATCGAGCGCTGCTTCGCGGACAAGGCCAAGGGTGAGTGGGCGGCCAAGCTCCACGAGATCTTCCCGGCACGGGAAAAGGTCCTGGAGACGGATGCCGCGTTGTATCGCCAGATCAATGCGCAGAACAACGTTCGCCTGGAACTGGTTGAGCCGAGCAGCGAGACCGAAAGCTACGCTTGAGGTGATCGCTGACAAAAACGCCCCGCTCTTCGGTTGAAGAGCGGGGCGTTTTTTTGATCGGGGTTTGACGAAAATCCGCGTTATCGTTCATCGCGAGCAAGCTTGCTCCTACAGGAACGGTGCCGTACGCGAAATATCGGTTCGCCGAAGTATTGCAGGAGCAAGCTTGCTCGCGATGCAGGCGACGCGGTCTTGAGTCTTACCCGCGAGCGTTGTCGATCAACTCGATATAGTCGCCGGCATTACGTTGATCGCGGATCAGGCTCACGAAGTCCTGGCCGTGCTCGTCTTTGCCGTCGAGGTCGTAACCGGCTTCCTTGAAGAACCCCAGGAAGCGCTCGAAATCGTCGATACGCAGGCCACGGTAGGCCTTGATCAGTTTGTGCAGGGACGGCGAAGTGGCGTCGACCGGCTCGAAATCGAGAAACAACTTGATCTGCGCATCGCCGATCTCGTCACCAATCACCTGTTTCTTATCTTTGCGCATTACCGGCTCCAGCCAACAGACATTACACGGGGCAGGCAGTTTACCCCCGCCTCTGCTCCGGTCTCAACGAGTACTAACTGATCCGGTCCACACGCGTATCCACAGCTCAACCCCGAGCGTAAAAACTGTGCTCCGAAGCCTGCACGCGGCGTCTAGCAGCATGTAGCCCCGCAACCCGGCGGGAAGTGACTGCGAGCCCGAGCATGCAAGCGCTGTTGAACGAGATCCTCGATGAAGTCCGGCCATTGATCGGTCAGGGCAAGGTGGCCAATTACATTCCGGCGCTGGCGGATGTGCCGGCCAATCAACTGGGTATTGCCGTGTATGGCAATGACGGCGAAATGTTCTGTGCCGGCGACGCGCACACACCGTTCTCGATCCAGAGTATTTCCAAGGTCTTCAGCCTGGTGCAGGCGATCAACCACTCCGGCGAGGCGATCTGGGAGCGGCTGGGCCATGAACCCTCCGGGCAGCCGTTCAACTCGCTGGTGCAGCTGGAGTTCGAACGCGGTCGTCCACGTAACCCGTTTATCAACGCCGGCGCCCTGGTGATCTGCGATATCAATCAATCGCGCTTCGCCGCCCCGGCGCTGTCGATGCGCGATTTCGCCCGGCGCCTGTCGGGCAATATGCAGGTCATGGTGGACGGCAAGGTGGCCGAGTCGGAATACCAGCACCGGGCGCGCAACGCGGCCATGGCTTATCTGATGCAGTCGTTCGGCAACTTTCACAACGATGTGGAAGCCGTGCTGCGCAGCTATTTCAGCCACTGCGCCCTGCGCATGAACTGCATCGACCTGGCGCGGGCATTCTGCTTCCTGGCCAATGACGGGTTCTGCAAGCACAGCGGCGAACAGATCCTGACCCGGCGCCAGACCCAGCAGGTCAACTCGATCATGGCCACCAGCGGGCTGTATGACGAGGCCGGGAATTTTGCCTATCGGGTCGGCTTGCCGGGCAAGAGCGGTGTCGGTGGCGGGATTGTCGCGGTGGTGCCGGGGCGCTTTACCGTGTGCGTCTGGGCACCGGAGCTGAATGTCGCCGGCAACTCGCTGGTGGGCATGGCGGCGCTGGAATTGCTGAGCGAGCGGATTGGTTGGTCGGTGTTCTAGGCAGAAAGACCGCGTTATCGTTCATCGTCGGCAAGCCAGGCTCCTACAGTACAGCGTCAGGCGCAGATTTTGCGCATGACACAAAACCTGTAGGAGCCTGGCTTGCCAGCGAAGAGGCCCTCAAGCCCCCTCACAAGCAATGGCTCCGACACCGGGCGGAACAAGAGCCTCAGGTAATCGGCGCCGGGTTGAACAAGGTAATGTCGTTGTGCAGCTTGTGCTGCTCGGCCCAGGTCTTTTTCCGGCCGCTGGCGACATCCAGGTAGTAGTTGAACAACTCCCAGCCCAGGTCCTCGATGGAAGCCCGCCCCGTGGCAATCCGCCCGGCATCGATATCAATCAGGTCCGGCCAGCGCTGTGCCAGCTCGGTACGGGTCGAAACCTTGACCACCGGCGCCATCGCCAAGCCATAAGGCGTTCCACGCCCGGTGGTGAACACATGCAGGTTCATCCCGGCCGCCAGTTGCAAGGTGCCACAGACGAAATCACTGGCCGGCGTCGCGCAGAAGATCAGGCCCTTGCGCGTAAAGCGCTCGCCCGGGCCGAGCACGCCGTTGATCGCGCTGCTGCCGGACTTGACGATGGAGCCCAGGGACTTCTCGACAATGTTCGACAACCCGCCCTTCTTGTTCCCCGGCGTGGTATTCGCGCTGCGATCAGCCTCGCCCTTGGCCAGGTAGCGGTCGTACCAGTCCATCTCGCGCACCAGCGCCTCGGCAACCGGCAGGCTTTCCGCCCGCGAGGTCAGCAGGTAGATCGCATCGCGCACTTCCGTCACTTCGGAAAACATCACCGTCGCCCCGGCCCGCAACAGCAGGTCGGAGGCATAACCCAAGGCCGGGTTGGCGGTAATCCCGGAAAACGCATCGCTGCCGCCACACTGCATGCCGAGGATCAGCTCCGACGCCGGCACGGTTTCCCGACGCCGCAGATCGAGCTTCTTCAGACGGGTTTCCGCCAACGCCATGATCTGCTCGATCATCTCGGTAAAACCGTGACTGGAATCCTGCAGCCGATACAACCACGGCTCGCTCAGGTCCACCGAGCTGTCGCCTTCGTGCATCACCTGCCCGGCCTGCAACTTCTCGCAGCCCAGGCTGATCACCAAGGCTTCGCCCCCCAGGTTCGGGTTACGTGCCAGGTTGCGCACGGTACGGATCGGGATATAGGCGTCGGTGGCGGTAATCGCCACGCCACAGCCATAGCTGTGGGTCAATGCGACCACATCATCGACATGGGGGTACTTGGGCAGCAACTCATCCTTGATGCGCTTGACCGCATGGTCCAGCACACCGGTGACGCACTGCACCGTGGTGGTGATGCCGAGGATATTGCGCGTGCCAACGGTGCCGTCGGCATTGCGATAGCCCTCGAAGGTAAAGCCCTCAAGCGGCGCCTGGGCCGCCGGCACATCGGTGGACAGCGGCAGGCTGTCCAGCGGCGGCGCGGTAGGCATGCGCAGTTGATCTTCCTTGACCCAACTGCCCTGGGGAATCGGCAGCAACGCATAACCGATGACCTGGCCGTAGCGGATCACTTCGCCGCCCTCGGCGATATCCACCAGCGTCACCTTGTGGCTCTGGGGAATGTGCTCGCGGGTCACCAGGCCGTCCGGGAACTCGGTACCGGCCGGTACACCCTGGTCATTGACCACGATCACCACATTGTCGCGCTCGTGCAGGCGGATGTAGCGCGGCGAGTCGGAATGTTCAATCAACTGCATGACGCCGCTCCTCAGGAATGGGCTTGGGACAGACGGGGCTCGCTATTGAGCTTGGGACCGGCCGGCGGATCGCGCAGTTCGACGCGCTTGATCTCACCGACGATCACCACATAGCTGATCACCGCCAACAGCGCATTGGCGCCGACAAACACCAGGGCCCACTTGAACGAACCGGTGGCGCTGATGATGTAGCCGATGACGATCGGCGTGGTGATGGAGGCGATATTGCCGAACATGTTGAACAGGCCACCGCTCAAACCGGCGATCTGCTTCGGCGAGGTATCCGATACCACTGCCCAGCCCAGTGCACCCACGCCCTTGCCGAAGAAGGCCAGGGCCATGAAGCCCACCACCATCCATTCGATGTCCACGTAGTTGCAGGCGACGATAGTGGTCGAAAGCAACAGGCCGCCAATGATCGGCGCCTTGCGGGCGAAGGTCAGGGAGTGGCCGCGGCGCAGCAGGTAGTCGGAAATGATCCCGCCCAGCACGCCACCGATAAAACCGCAGATCGCCGGCAAGGAGGCGATGAAGCCAGCCTTGAGGATAGTCATGCCGCGCTCCTGCACCAGGTACACCGGGAACCAGGTCAGGAAGAAATAGGTGATGCCGTTGATGCAGTACTGGCCCAGGTAGACACCGAGCATCATGCGGTTGGTCAGCAGTTGGCGCACGTAGTCCCACTTCGGACCGCCACCGGCGACCTTGCCCTGGTCCATATCGACCATGCCGCCGTTCTCGGCGATATGGTTGAACTCGGCGTCGTTGATCATCGGGTGCTGGCGCGGGCTGTGGATAACTTTCAGCCAGATCAGCGAGAACACCACGCCCAGGCAACCCATCACCAGGAACACATGCTGCCAGCCGAAGGTGAACACGATCCAGCCCATCAGCGGTGCGAACAGCACGGTGGCGAAGTATTGCGCGGAGTTGAAGATCGCCGAGGCGGTGCCGCGTTCGGCGGTCGGGAACCAGGCCGCGACGATACGGGCGTTACCGGGAAAGGATGGCGCTTCGGCCAGGCCCACCAGGAAGCGCAGCATGAACAGCGCAACCACGGCGGTGGAGATGCCGAACTCGCCGACATAACCTTGCATGGCAGTGAACAGCGACCAGGTGAAGATGCTCAGTGCATAGACTTTTTTCGAGCCGAAACGGTCGAGCAGCCAGCCGCCGGGAATCTGCCCGAGCACATAGGCCCAGCCGAAGGCGGAGAAGATATAACCGAGGGTGACGGCGTCGATGCCGAGGCTTTTTTGCAGGCTGGAGCCGGCAATGGCGATGGTGGCACGGTCGGCATAATTGATCGTGGTCACCAGGAACAGCATGAGCAGAATCAAATAGCGGACGTGCGTCTGCTTGGTCGCTTGCATGTAGATGTACTCCCACTCTTTATTTTTTTACGCGGGTAAAACATTCAGTGATGTACCGCACGAGGCCTCAGGCAAAAGCCCCGTGCGGGTAAAGCGGGTTACGAACCGATGTAGCTGGTTTTGACGACGGTGTAGAACTCCTGGGCGTAGCGACCTTGCTCACGGGAACCGTAGGACGAACCTTTGCGCCCGCCGAACGGCACGTGGTAGTCCACGCCCGCGGTCGGCAGGTTGACCATCACCATCCCGGCCTGGGAGTGGCGCTTGAAGTGGTTGGCGTACTTCAGCGAGGTGGTGGCAATACCGGCGGAGAGGCCGAACTCGGTGTCGTTGGCCATGGCCAGCGCGGCTTCGTAATCGGCCACGCGGACGATGTTGGCCACCGGGCCGAAGATCTCTTCGCGGCTGATGCGCATCGAGGCTTCGCTGTCGGCAAACAGTGTTGGCGCGAGGAAATAGCCTTCGGTATCGCAAGTCACCAGCTCACCGCCGGAGACCAGGCGCGCACCTTCGGACTGGCCGATATTGATGTAGCTCAGATCCTGCTCCAGTTGTGCCTGGGACACCACAGGACCAATGTCGGTACCGCTCTTGAGGGCGTGACCGACCTTGATCGAACGCATGCGCTCGGCCATGGCTTCGACGAACTTGTCGTGAATCCCGGCGGTAACGATCAAGCGGCTGGACGCCGTGCAACGTTGGCCGGTGGAGTAGAACGCGCTCTGCACCGCCAGCTCGACGGCCTGCTTGAGGTCGGCGTCATCGAGGATGACCTGCGGGTTCTTGCCGCCCATCTCCAGCTGCACCTTGGCCTGGCGCGACACGCAGTTGACCGCGATCTGCCGGCCGACGCCGACCGAACCGGTGAAGCTGATGCCGTCGACTTTCGGGCTGTTGACCATGGCGTCGCCGACCAGGCGGCCGCTGCCCATCACCAGGTTGAACACACCGGCCGGGAAACCGGCGCGGGAAATGATTTCCGCCAGGGCCCAGGCACAACCAGGGACCAGCTCGGCCGGCTTGAGCACTACGCAGTTGCCGTAGGCCAGGGCCGGAGCGATCTTCCAGGCCGGAATCGCGATCGGGAAGTTCCACGGGGTGATCAGGCCGACCACGCCCAGCGCTTCACGGGTCACTTCGACGTTGACGCCCGGACGCACCGACGGCAGGTAATCGCCGGACAGACGCAGGCATTCGCCGGCGAAGAACTTGAAGATATTACCGGCACGGCTGACTTCGCCGATGGCTTCGGGCAGGGTCTTGCCCTCTTCCCGGGCCAGCAGGTTACCCAGCTCTTCGCGACGGGCGAGAATTTCCGAACCGACTTTATCCAGCGCATCGCTGCGGGCCTGGATACCGGAAGTGGACCAGGCCGGGAACGCTTCACGAGCGGCGTCGATGGCCGACTGCACCTGGACCAGGTCAGCCTTGGCGTACTCACCGATGACATCGGACAAGTCCGACGGGTTGATATTGGCCGAGTACTCGGCACCGGCGACCCATTGGCCACCGATGTAGTTGTCGAAACGTTTTGCATCTGCCACGGAAAACCTCCTGAACCGAAAAAGCCGCTGATTGCTCAGCGGCCTGTTTATTCGTTCTTACTGTGCGCCTTGCTTGTCGATCAGCGCGGCCAGGGCGTCGTATTCGTCCGGCAGCAGGTCGGTCAGCGGCGTGCGCACGGGGCCTGCGTCATAACCGGCGATCTTCGCCCCGGCCTTGACGATACTCACAGCGTAGCCGGAGCGACGGTTGCGGATGTCCAGATACGGCAGGAAGAAGTCGTCGATGATCTTGCCGACGGTGGCGTGATCGTCCCGGGCAATGGCGTGGTAGAAATCCATCGCGGTTTTCGGGATGAAGTTGAACACCGCCGAGGAGTAGACCGGCACGCCGAGGGCCTTGTAGGCCGCGGCATAGACTTCCGCGGTAGGCAGGCCGCCCAGGTAGCTGAAACGATCGCCGAGACGATGACGGATCGACACCATCAGTTCGATATCGCCCAGGCCATCCTTGTAGCCGATCAGGTTCGGGCAGCGCTCGGCCAGGCGTTCCAGCAGCGGTGCGGTCAGGCGGCAGACGTTGCGGTTGTACACCACCACGCCGATCTTCACCGACTTGCACACGGCTTCAACGTGGGCGGCAACACCTTCCTGGCTGGCTTCGGTCAGGTAGTGCGGCAGCAACAGCAGGCCTTTGGCGCCAAGACGTTCGGCTTCCTGGGCGTACTCGATGGCCTGGCGGGTCGCACCACCGACACCGGCGAGGATCGGCACGCTACCGGCGCAGGTATCGACGGCGGTTTTCACCACTTCGGAATATTCACTGGCTGCCAGGGAGAAGAATTCACCGGTACCGCCGGCGGCGAACAGCGCGGTGGCGCCGTAAGGGGCCAGCCACTCCAGGCGCTTGACGTAGCCGGCGCGATGGAAATCGCCCTGGGCATTGAAATCGGTCACCGGAAAGGACAGCAGGCCGGAGGAGAGGATGGACTTCAGTTCTTGTGGATTCATTATTCGAACACCCTGGGAAGCACGTTGTGATGAAAGAGACAGCGCAGACTGGCTGATGTCGTACGTCATCGTACAACTTAAATAACAAAGGTCAACAGGAATCGCTCAACCGATCCCACAAGATTTTCCCTCCTTGACGTAGGATTTTTTTCGTCTAGGCTCAATTTTAGCTGTATATACATACAGTTAATTTGGATAAAAAAGACGACATATCAAGGAGCCAGACATGTCAGCCACTCCACAGCACGCGCAGGATTTCCTGCTGCACGACGGCAAGGTCATTGCCGAACTGGACAGCCTCTTCACCGAACAAGGTATCGCCATTCCGGGCGATGGCGCGGCGGTGATCCTTCTCGCCGAAGGTCATCACACCCTCAAGTATCACCAGCCAACGGCGTTCGACAGCGCACTCAAGGGCAAGCCCCAGGCACGCTTCGAAGGCGGCGAACACACCGCCATCGGCGACAGCGCCCAGTTGCGTTTTGCCAAGGACGCAGCGGCCATTCCGGCCTGGCAGGTCGAACTGCACCTGACCAACGGTCTGGCCTTGACCTACGGCCAGATCGTTGCCCTGGGTGGCGACTTCTACGGAATCCCGGATCGCCCGATCGCCGACGGCAGCACCCCGGCCGACCGGCAGGCACGCTTTACCGCTTCCTTCAACTCGCTGGCGGTACTGCCCGCCTCCCGCGACGAAGCGCAGAAAATCCTGCAGGTGATGAAAACCGAGATCAACGCCGCCAACCAGGCGATCAAGGACGGCAAGCAGCCTCACGAAGCCTACGACGAACTGGGCGATACCCTCTCCGGCGAGTGGAACAAGATCACCGGTGGCGGCAGCTTTGCCTCGCCGCTGTTTCCCCTTGGCCGTTACCTGAAACTGGCCGCGAGCAACTGGGACCACTTCGGCGAATGGGCGCTCCTGGCTTACCAGGCCGGGCACGCCGCCGCCCTGCAACAGGCGGTCCTGGCACACAGGAGCGGTGTCGACCAGGACCTGGAATTGGCCTACGCGATGAACGCCTTTGCCGATCATTTCCTCACCGACCTGTTCTCCGGCGGCCATCTGCGGGTGCCGCGCAAGCAACTGGCCGACAGCGTTACCCCCAGCGATGTGGGTTCGCTGATTTCCCGCTTCATGCACGACGAAGACAGCAAGTACGGCCTGAAAGTCAGCAATGGCCATGGTGATCGTTGGAACTGCTACGGCGACAAGCGCTACTTCGACACCGTCGACAGCAGCAACCGGCTGCGGGTCAAACAGGCGGTGCAGCAATCGGTGGATGAAGTCTTCGCGGTGTTTCTCAGCGGTGTCGTCGTACCTCCCGAAGCCTATGCCGCGCTGCGTTCGGTGCCGGACCTGGCGAAGGTGGAAAACAGCCAGGACAGCCTGAATTTCGCCCCGCTGTTCGCCCTCAAGGGCAAGACCGTGCTGCGCCGCAACGACGTCAACAACCTCAACGACCGCAGCCAGAGCGACAGCTGGTGGGGTTGGAGTACCTATCTGCTGCTCAAGGACTACAAGCCGAACTTGCCTGCCGGCTACCTCAATCCTCCCGGCGTGGCCCCGACCATCAAGGCCGATGGCTGGCAGAGCCGCACGCCCAGCGAACCCAACTGGCTGCCGGGCAATGCCGTGCGTTACGCCTTCAGCTACACCAAGGGGCTGGATGAGTCCTATATCGGCCCGTGGACGGCCTATGCCGAACTGACAGATCGTTTCCAGCCGACGCTGAATGTGCCGGTGGGGGCGACGGGGCGTAATGTGTTCCGCCAGTTCCGTGGCGGTTCGCCGGAGCTGATTGGCACCCTGGACGGCCAGGCCACCACCTTTATCGACAACCATCAGTGACAGGGAGATCAGTCATGACCTTTACCGTAAAACTCGAACTGGCTTCCGGTCAGTCACTCAAGGATATGCCGCTGGAACTGCTGGCCGATGGCGTGGCGATTGCCCGGGCGACGGCGGATGAGACGGGGCAAGTGGTATTTGATGTGCAGGCAAAAGCGGCGAAATGGGCCGTGCGTGTGGATCGGACGATTCTAAAGCGGTAACCCGTCAGAGAGACCGCGTTATCGTTCTTCGCGGGCAAGCCCTGCTCCTACAGTCTGGTGTCGTGCACAAAACCAGTGAACGACCTCATTCTGTAGGAGCAGGGCTTGTCGGGACGCCGCACCGCCGCGAAGACGTACGACCAGACAACATCATAATCGGCAAAAACGCTTAGCCCTTCTGCACCTCGGCCTCTTCATGGGCCTGACGCAACCGCTCGCGGCTGTTGGTCAAATGCAAACGCATCGCTGCCCGCGCCGCATCGGAATCCTGGCGGGCAATCGCCTCATAGATCTCTTCGTGTTCACGCCCCAGCCGGTTCATATAGTGCTGCTGGTCATCATGGGCCAGCCGCGCCGAATTCAAGCGGGTCCGGGGAATGATGCTGGTGCCCAGGTGGGTCATGATATCGGTGAAGTAACGGTTGCCGGTGGACAGGGCGATCTGCAGGTGGAACTGGAAATCCGAAGCCACCGCATCGCTGGCGTGGGCCGCGCTTTCATTCAAGGCATCCAGCGCCGCCCGCATCGCCGCCAACTGCTCGGCGCTGCGGCGCTGTGCCGCCAACCCCGCCGACTCGACTTCCAGGCTGATACGCAACTCCAGAATCGCCAGCACATCGCGCAGGGTCACCACCGTCGCCGGATCGATACGAAAACCGCTGGGGCTCGGCGTATCCAGCACAAAGGTGCCGATGCCGTGGCGCGTTTCCACCTGCCCGGCCGCCTGCAGGCGCGAGATCGCCTCGCGCACCACCGTGCGGCTGACGCCATGGGCATCCATGATCGCCGACTCGGTGGGTAACTTGTCCCCGCGCTTGAGCTGGCCATCACGGATCTGCTCGGAGAGCACGGTGACCAACTCCTGGGCAAGACTGCGGCGCTTTCGGGTCGGGCGAAGCCCGGCGCTCTGGTTTTCCATATCGAACATCTATCTCGGCTGAACGGCTGAGCGCGCATCATAGCTCAACCGGGTTGTACGATCACCGTTGACTATGCGCTGACGGCCTCCTGGGTAACCAGGTGTCCGCGCTCGATACGCAAATGTCGCGGGTGGAACTTGTTCAGGCTGCTGCGGTGCCCGACGCTGACAATGCTCAAGCCCGGGATCTGGTCGATCAGGGCCTGATACAGCGCCGCTTCATCCTCCTCGTCCATGGCCGCCGTGGCTTCGTCGAGGAACAGCCATTGCGGGGCATAAAGCAGCGCGCGGGCAAAGGCCAGGCGTTGCTGCTCACCCGGCGACAACATCCGCTGCCAGTGATTGCTCTCATCCAGTCGTCCGGCCAGGTGTGGCAGACGGCAGGTCTGCAAGACCTCCTGGTAACGCTCATCCGGATAGGCATCGCCCGGCTGTGGATAACTCATCGCCTCACGCAGGCTGCCGATCGGCAGATAGGGTTTCTGCGGCAGGAACAGCGAGCGCGCGGCCGGCAAGCGGATACTGCCACCGCCCCGTGGCCAGAGATTGCCCATGGCGCGCAACAAGGTGCTTTTGCCACTGCCGGAACGCCCGCTGAGCATCACCCGCTCGCCCGGGGCCACATTCATGCTTGCACCGGCCAGCAGATGCCGACCGTCCGCCAGATCCAGGTCCAGATTATTCACCTGCAAGGCTTCACCCTGGTTCTGCACGTCGATGGCCGGAGCACGGTCTTCGTTGTCGAGCATGGCCTGACGGAAACTCAGCAGACGGTCACAGGTGGCTTTCCATACCGCAAGACTGGAGTAGGCATCGATGAACCAGCTGAAGTTTTCCTGCACATTGCCAAACGCCGAGTTGATCTGCATCAGTTCGCCGAGCTGGATCTTGCCGGCGAAATAGCGCGGTGCCGCCACCATGAACGGGAAAATGATCGCGATCTGGCTGTAACCGGCGGTGAAGAAGGTCAGGCGCTTGGTGACGCGCATCAGCGCCCAGTAGTTGGACCAGACCTTGCCGAAACGCGTGCTCAGGCGCTGCTTTTCATTCGGCTCGCCGTCATACAGGGCAATGCTTTCGGCGTTTTCACGAACCCGCACCAACGAGAAGCGCATATCGGCTTCAAAGCGTTGTTGTTGGTTGTTCAACGGAATCAAGTGGCTGCCGATCACCCGGGTCAGCCAACTGCCGACGGCCGCATAAAGGAAGGCGCACCAGAACATATAACCGGGAATGCTGATGCCGAAGACTTCGATACTCCCCGATACCCCCCAGAGGATGATCGAGAACGACACCAGGCTGACCACCGTGCGAAACAGCCCCAGGCCCAGGGTCAGGGTATCGGCGGTAAAACTGTTGAGGTCTTCGCTCAGCCGTTGGTCCGGGTTGTCGGTGTTCCCGCCCGACTCCATCTGGTAGTAGTTCTTGTGCTCGAGCCAACGCTTGAAATGCTGCTCGGTCAGCCAGCGGCGCCAACTGATGGTGAGCATCTGGGTCAGGTACAGCCGATAGACCGCGCCGAGGATGGCGACGGCGGCAATACCGCCGAAATACAGGATCAGGTGCCAGAAGGCCTCGCTGTTTTTCTCCTGCAAGGCGTTATAGAAATCCTTGTACCAATTGTTCAGCCAGACCGAAATGCCGACGCTGAAAAGTGACAGGGCCACCACACAGATCAGCAACAGCCAGGCCTTGCCCTTCTCTTCACTGCGCCAGTAAGGCGAGGCCAGTTGCCAGACCCTACGAAAAAAATGCCCTTTTACTGCATCGTTGACCGCGGAATATTCAGCGTTCTTAGTCATTCTAAGGCTCGGTTGGCGTAAGAAATTTCACCAACCGATCATAGATGATTCGCACCCGCCGTAGCGCGGTTTGAAAAGGATTCGTTCAGCGCCGGTTCAGCGCCGCACCGGCCGCTTCTGCAATTTGCGCTGCAAGGTCCGTCGATGCATGCCCAGGGCACGGGCGGTGGCGGAGATATTGCCTTCGTGCTCGGTCAGCACGCGCTGGATGTGCTCCCACTGCAGGCGGTCCACCGACATCGGGTTTTCCGGCACCAGGGTATCGAGGTCGGCATGCTCGGAGAGCAAGGCCGCCAGCACGTCGTCGGCATCCGCCGGCTTGCACAGGTAGTTGCAGGCCCCGCGCTTGATCGCCTCCACCGCCGTGGCGATGCTCGAATAGCCGGTGAGGATCAGCACGCGCATCTCCGGATCGAGTTCCAGCAGCTTGGGCAGCAGCACCAGGCCGGAATCGCCGTCCATCTTCAGGTCCAGCGCGGCGTAGTCCGGCAGGTCCTGCTGGGCCAGGATCAGGCCCTCTTCGGCGGAGCCGGCGGTGCTGACGCGAAAACCGCGACGGCTCATGGCCCGCGCCATCACGCGGGTAAAGGTGGCATCGTCGTCCACCAGCAACAGGTGCGGCAGTTCCTCGCCTTCGACCTGGATCTCGTCACTCATGCTTCTTCTCCTCGGGCAACACGGGGCAGGCGCAGCTCGGTGAGCGTGCCACCTTCCTCATGACTGTAGAGTTTCACCGAGCCGCCAGCGCGGGTCACGCTGGCCTTGCTCAAGAACAGGCCCAGGCCGAAGCCTTTGCCCTTGGTGGTAAAAAACGGTTTGCCGATCTGCTCGGCGATGGCCAGCGGCACACCGGCGCCGTGGTCACGAATATTGATGGTGAGGTTTTCCTCATCCCAGTCGAGCTGCACTTCGAGGCCCTCGGGACAGGCGTCGGCGGCATTGTTCAACAGGTTGAGCAAGGCCTGGGTCAGGTCCGGCGGCGGTGCCAGGCGTGGCACATCGCCCTGGCCGAGGCGCTGGAAGCGGTAACTGGCTTCCGGACGCATCAGGTGCCAGCGGTTCAGCGCTTCGTCGAGCCAGACCGTGACGTCCTGCATCTCCACCGCCAGCCGGCGATTGGCCTCGGCGGCGCGGACCAGTTGCTGCAAGGTTTGCTTGCACAGCTTGACCTGGTCCTGGAGCACGCTCAGGTCGTCCTGGAGCAGCGGGTCCGAATGGTCCTGGCGCATTTCCTTGAGCAGCACGCTCATGGTTGCCAGGGGCGTACCCAATTCATGGGCGGCGCCGGCGGCCTGGGTCGCCACAGCCAGCAGTTGCTGGTCCCGCAGGCCCTCTTCACGGCGCAGGGCGCGCAACTCTTCCTGGCGGCGCAATTCCTCGGCCATCTTCGCGGCGAAGAAGGTGATCACCGCGGCGGCCAGGGCAAAGCTCAGCCACATGCCGTAGATCTGCAGCTTCTCGCGGGAGATCGGGAAGGTTTCCAGCGGGTAGAACTGCACCAGCAGCAAGGTGTAGAGCACCAGCGCCGCGCCGGAGAGGACCACCGAGTAGCGCCAGGGCAGGGTCACCGCGGCGATGGTCAGTGGCACCAGGTAATAAGAGACGAAGGGGTTGGTCGAACCGCCGGAGAAATACAGCAAGGCGCTGTGGATAAACAGGTCGCAGGCCAGTTGCACGGCGTATTCGAGTTCGGTGACCGGCCAGGTGGTCCGCAGGCGTACCACGGTGAAGGCGCAGAGCACCATGGAACAGGCCAGGGTCATCGCCAGTTGCAGCCAGGGCAACGGCAGCAGGTCGAACCAGTAGGCGATGCCCACGGAACCGGCCTGGGCCGCCAGTACCAGAATACGGATAAAGGTCAGGCGCCAGAGGTTCTGACGGGTCGCGGACAGCAGTTGAACGGGGGCGAGCATGAGCTCTCCTGATGAGCGCTCCAGGCGGATCGCCACGAGTATAACCAGCCGGGGCGCGGACAGGCGAATGTGCGGCAAACCGCCACAGCCGGCAGACATCAGCGAGCTTTGTAAAACCGGCCATTGGAAAATGACTCAACGGCCGGCTGGACGCTACTGTTTATCCATGCAATCGCACAAGAGCAAAGGCTGCGGACTCGTCCATTTTGTAAATGAAGATAATTTTCCTGTCCGGCTGTACAGAAAGTCCATTGATAATGGCCTCACCGTCGAACATGACAATCCCCTGATTACCAAAAGCACCGTCCCATCCCATATCCTGCTCGAGGCTGGCAATAAAAACTTTACTAAAGCCAGAAGAGGCGAGCGCAACAGAGCCTGCAACAACCACGGTTGATTGCGGATTATAGAGCGCTGCTTTCCAGACGACAGTGTCAGCCGTGTTTGGACCACCGGTAACCCCAGCCCATCCTTGCTCTCCAAAAAGCGGATCCACCTGGCCATCCATTCCACGACGTTGGAGCACGAGGAACAAATGCTGGGAAGCCGTATTTGCAGAGGTGCCGACAAGATAAAATTCCGCGCTGCCCTCCCTAGGCAAAATGACGTTTTTGACCCTCGGCTGGCCATCATAGTAGCCATCGGTCGCAAAATGGGTATCCAAATTGCCATTGGCATCATATCTGGCAATAAACCACTCCCCCTCCCCCGTCAGGCGAGAGGTTGCTGCCACCAAAAAATTGTCACCTTGGCGCACAAGGTCTTCGGCCCAGACATGCCGACTATTTCGAGAAATAAACGTGTATCCCACTTCACAAAATGTTTTATCCAGGAAACCATCATTACCCACTTTCGTGAGAAAAGTCACATCCCAAATACCGGTACGGAGAGTGGACAGAATCATGACGCTACCATCATCCAGCAACACCATCGCCCCACGATAATCCGGGGAACGAAAATTTCGTATCGCCTCCTCATCAGGCGAAACCGCGCCCCCCCTGATCAACGCTGATATCTTCATCTTCCCAGATCATCACCCCGCCAATTCCGAAATCCTCATCTAAACTTCCATCTGACTCAAACCTTGCCAACCCAGTTGCCCTGGCATCAGGTCCGTCACTGACAAAGAAACCCATAACAACTTTATTACGACCAGCATCAAACTTCACATTATAGGGTTTCGCCAAACTCATCCCTGGAAAAAAATCAGACAACTTGAATCGAGAAATCCCCGCACTACCAAAACTTGCATCTACAACGCCCCGACCATCAAGCCTGATCAGATAGGTCACCTGAAGATCATCCGAGTAGGCTGCGCAGAGTATTTTTCCGTCTGACAGTATATGAGTAGCGCAGGGCTGCAGATAAACTCCAGTGCCGTCAAACAAATAAACTTTACCTGCCACACCAAAGGTATAGTCCAGACTACCTCGAACCTCTGCTGCTTCGTTTGAATCATTTGAGCCAGTCATATATTAATCATCCGCAAGGGTTGGCGAAGAAAAAACATTAACGCGCCTGGCAATAAATCGTCACCTGTCAGAAATGACAGTTCATCAGATGGATTGGATATAAAAATACTTATTAACACTCATTATTGATCTAAACATAAAGACCTGAATTCTCTCGTATAATTTGTGCATTCTCTGTCTTTGCTCAAAGTCGTCCATGAGACTCGTATCCACTCTCTGCGCTACCGACGTTCGAGCCTGAACACAGCCTATCTGCACGGTGAAAAGCCCGCCTTGCGTCGACCTGCGCCCACTGGGTCAAACAGCGTAACCTCGTGGGCAGTTGGCGCTATATGTATTGAAGTTGTAACGACGCGAACCGGACAATCCCGGCGTAGTCTGATGCCTGCACGCGGGACTGCCCGACAATACCCGCGCACCGAATCCCAAGGAGCTTTTATGCACTTCACCCGCCGCGCCGCCCTTCTCGCCCTCAGCCTCAGTTCCCTGGCCAGCCTGCCGGCCCTGGCCGTCGACGAGCCGCATTACAACCAGATTTCCCTGCGCGCCGAAGCCAGCCAGGAAGTGGCCCGCGACCTGATGATCGTGACCCTCTACACCGAGGCGCAGAACAGCGATCCGGCCAAGCTCGCCGCAGACGTCACCACCACCCTGAACAAGGCGCTGGGCCAGGCCAAGGCGGTCAAGGAAATCACCTTGAGCCAAGGCAGCCGCAACAGCTACCCGATCTACGACAACAAGACCCAGAAGATCACCGGCTGGCGTGAACGCGCCGAGCTGCGCCTGGAAAGCGCCGACTTTGCCGCGTTGTCCAAGCTGACCGGCGAACTGATGCAAGACCTGAAAATGGAAAGCATGAACTTCGCCATTTCCACCAGCACTCGCAAGGCCAGCGAGGATGCCCTGTTCAAGGAAGCCATCGCCGCGTTCAAGGCCCGTGCCCAACTGGCCACCGAGGCCCTGGGTGGCAAGGGCTACAAAATCGTCAACCTCAACCTCAACAGCAACGGTTATCCACAACCGTACGCCCGTGGCGCGATGATGATGAAAGCCCCGGCCATGGACGCCGCGCCGACCCCGGACGTGGAAGCCGGCAAGGCACAAGTCAACATGAATGCCGATGGGGTGATCGAGGTCTTGCAGTAAACCCCGCACCGGCCCCCTTTATTGTCGGCACCAAGGCCTCGATAGGCCGTGCTAGAGTCGGAACCCTCCCCGCTCTATTACGCACCTTCGAGGCTTTTCAATGGAAAAGATTGCCTTCAAACCGCTACTGCTGGCGGCCGCCTTGCTGGCCTGTACACCCTTGGCCCAGGCGGCCTCGACCCTGGTCTACTGCTCCGAAGCCAGCCCCGCCGGCTTCGACCCGAGCCAGTACACCAGCGGCACCGACTTCGACGCCTCGGCGGAAACCGTGTTCAACCGCCTGGCCCAGTTCAAGCGCGGCGGCACCGAGGTCGAACCCGGCCTGGCCACGAGCTGGGACGTGGCCCCGGACGGCCTGGCGTACACCTTTCACCTGCGCTCCGGCGTGAAGTTCCACACCACCGATGACTTCAAGCCGAGCCGCGACTTCAACGCCGAAGACGTGCTCTTCACCTTCCAGCGCCTGCTCGACGCCAATCATCCGTTCCGCAAGGCCTACCCTTCGGAATCGCCGTATTTCAGCGATATGGACCTCAACACCACGATCAAGAACGTCGAAAAACTCGACGAGCAGACCGTGCGCTTCACCCTGAACCATATCGACGCCGCCTTCGTGCAGAACCTGGCCATGAGCTTCGCCTCGATCCAGTCCGCCGAATACGCCGCGCAACTGCTCAAGGAAGGCCGCGCCGCCGACATCAACCAGAAGCCGGTGGGCACCGGTCCGTTCGTGTTCAAGCGTTACCAGAAAGACTCGCAGATCCGCTACGTGGCCAACAAGGACTACTGGAAACCCGAGGACGTCAAACTCGACAACCTGATCTTCGCCATCACCCCGGATGCCGCCGCCCGCCTGCAAAAACTCAAGGCCGGGGAATGCCAGGTCAGCGGCTACCCGCGCCCGGCCGATATCGAGATCATGAAGCAGGACAAGAACCTGGTGGTGCTGCAGCAGCCGGGCTTCAACCTCGGCTTCCTCGCCTACAACGTCACCCACAAGCCCCTGGACCAGCTCAAGGTCCGCCAGGCCCTGGACATGGCCATCGACAAGCCGGCGATCATCAAGGCGGTCTACCAGAGCGCCGGCCAACTGGCACAGAACGCCCTGCCGCCGGGCCAATGGTCTTATGACCCGACCATCAAGGACGCGCCGTACGACCCGACCAAGGCCCGCGCGTTACTAAAGGAAGCCGGCGTGGCCGAAGGCACCAGCATCGACCTCTGGGCGATGACCGTACAACGGGCCTCCAACCCCAATGCGCGGATGTCGGCGCAGATGATCCAGGCCGACTGGGCCAAGGTCGGGATCAAGGCCAATATCGTCAGCTACGAGTGGGGCGAGTACATCAAGCGCGCCAAGAACGGCGAGCATGACGTCATGATCTACGGCTGGACCGGCGACAACGGTGACCCGGACAACTGGCTCGGCGTGCTCTACAGCTGTGCCGCGGTCAAAGGCAGCAACTACGCAAAATGGTGCGACCCGGCCTATGATCAACTGATCCAGAAAGCCAAGCTCAGCAGCAACCATGACGAGCGGGTCAAGCTCTACCAGCAGGCGCAGAAAATCCTCAAGGAACAGGTGCCGATCACCCCGATCGCCAACTCGACGGTGTTCCAGCCGATGCGCAAGGAAGTGCACGACTTCAAGCTCAGCCCGTTCGGCCTGACACCCTTCTACGGCGTGAGCCTGGGCAAGTAACACCATGCCCCAACCGGGTGCGCCAGACGCCCCGGTTGCCCGCTTGAAGTGCGTCTCGCGCACCTGAAAATCCCCTCGAAACCTGTCAAATGCGTCAGAATTTACACATATGCGACATTCGTGTACGTTCGTGCCACTCTTTGAGGCTTCGCACGTATCTGCATCTTGCAATGGGTATGGGGCCTGCATAAGTATCCGCAGGTCGACTCACGAGGTCGTCCTCAAAACCAAAAATGACAACAAATCATGAGGCCACCATGCTTAAAAAAGCAGTCATTCCGTTTTTAGTCGGCGCAGGCCTCTTGGCCAGCGCACCGTTCGCCGTCGCCGCGACTAACCTGGTGTTCTGCTCCGAAGGGAGCCCGGCTGGTTTCGATCCAGGCCTGTACACCGCCGGAACCGACTTCGACGCCTCCGCGGAAACCGTCTTCAACCGTCTGAGCCAGTTCGAACGTGGCGGCACCGCCGTGATTCCTGGCCTGGCGACCAGCTGGGACGTGACCCCGGACGGCCTGACCTACACCTTCCACCTGCGTGAAGGTGTCAAGTTCCATACCACCGATTACTTCAAGCCGACGCGTAACTTCAACGCCGACGACGTGCTGTTCACCTTCAACCGCATGCTCGACAAGGACATGCCGTTCCGCAAGGCCTATCCGACCGAATTCCCGTACTTCACCGACATGGGCATGGACAGCAACATCACCAAGGTGGAAAAACTCGACGACAAGACCGTCAAGTTCACCCTGAAAACCGTGGACGCCGCGTTCATCCAGGACTTGGCGATGAGCTTCGCCTCGATCCAGTCCGCCGAGTACGCCGACAAGCTGCTCAAGGAAGGCAAGGCCAGCGACATCAACCAGAAGCCGATCGGCACTGGTCCGTTCGTGTTCAAGAGCTACCAGAAAGACTCCAACATCCGCTACACCGGGAACAAGGACTACTGGAAGCCTGAGGACGTCAAGGTCGACAACCTGATCTTCGCCATCACCACCGACCCGTCGGTACGTGCGCAGAAGCTCAAGAAAGGCGAATGCCAGATCACCGCCTATCCACGTCCGGCCGACATCGCCCCGCTCAAGGCCGACAGCAGCCTGAAGATGCCTGAACAGGCCGGCTTCAACCTGGGTTACATCGCCTACAACGTGATGCCGGTCCTCAAGGACCAGACCGCCGCCAACCCGTTGGCTGACCTGCGCGTACGCCAGGCGCTGGACATGTCGGTGAACAAGAAGCAGATCATCGAATCGGTCTACCAGGGCGCCGGCCAACTGGCGGTCAACGCCATGCCGCCCACCCAATGGTCCTACGACACCACCATCAAGGACGCCAAGTACGACCCGGAAAAAGCCAAGGAACTGCTCAAGGAAGCCGGCGTCAAGCCAGGCACCGAGATCACCCTGTGGGCCATGCCGGTCCAGCGTCCGTACAACCCCAACGCCAAGCTGATGGCTGAAATGCTCCAGTCCGACTGGAAGAACATCGGCCTCAACGTCAAGATCGTCAGCTACGAGTGGGGCGAATACCTCAAGCGTGCCAAGGGTGGCGAGCAGCAAGCCATGCTGATTGGCTGGAGCGGCGACAATGGGGACCCCGACAACTGGCTGGGCGTGCTGTTCGGCTGTGATGCGGTCAACGGCAACAACTTCTCGAAGTTCTGCTACAAGCCCTTCGAGGATCTGATCAAAGAAGCCAAGTCGACTGCCGACCAGGGCAAACGCACCGAGCTGTACAAGCAGGCGCAACACATCCTCAAAGACCAAGTCCCCTATACACCTATCGCACACTCGACGGTGTTCCAACCCATGAGCGCCAAGGTGCAGGACTTCAAGATCAGCCCGTTCGGCTTGAACTCCTTCTACGGCGTCAGCGTCAGCAAGTGAGGTTGCGCGAAGACGGCGTCCTAGGACGTTGTCTTCGCCTCCCCGCCAGAATTGCAGGAATTGTCCGGAATCCGTTGGCGGTAACCCGCAAACGGATGACCGCCGCACAGAGTTTTCCTACAGCTCTCTAAGGCTCTACGCATTTACCGCATCGACTTGGCCTCGTAACGTCAAGACTTCGCTGACATGCGTTCACGAGCGGCATTGCTGCATTCACTGACTTGATCGGCGATGGTTCCCGTGTTCCCAACACGGCCATTGTTCGCCGATGACAATAACAAAAGGATTGGGACCGTCATGCGCCAGACCTTCACTTTATCCGCTTTGGTGGGAGCCGCCCTGTGGGCGGGCGCCCCCTTTGTCCAGGCTGCCGGCAGCCTGGTGTTCTGCTCCGAGGGCAGCCCGGCAGGGTTTGACACCGCGCAGTACACCACCGCTACCGACAACGACGCCGCCGAGCCGCTCTACAACCGGCTGGTGGAGTTCGTCAAAGGTGAGACCTCCGTCGCACCGGCGCTGGCCGAAAGTTGGGATATTTCAGCGGATGGCCTGGTGTATACCTTCCACCTGCGCCGTGGCGTGAAGTTCCACACCACCGCCTATTTCACACCGTCCCGCGACTTCAACGCCGACGACGTGGTGTTCACCTTCAACCGCATGCTCGATCCCGCGCAGCCGTTTCGCAAGGCCTACCCCACCGAGTTTCCGTACTTCAACGGGATGAGCCTGAACAAGAACATCGCCAAGGTCGAAAAGACCGGGCCGCTGACCGTGGTCATGACCCTCAATTCGGTCGACGCCGCGTTCATCCAGAACATCGCCATGAGCTTCGCCGCGATTCTCTCCGCCGAATACGCCGACCAGTTGCTCGCCGCCGGTAAACCCAGCGAGATCAACCAGAAGCCCATCGGCACCGGGCCATACGTGTTCCAGCGCTATCAGAAAGACGCGCAGATCCGCTACGTGGCCAACAAGCAGTACTGGGACCCGGACAAGGTCCAGCTCGACCAGCTGATTTTCGCCATCAACACCGACGCCTCGGTGCGGGTGCAGAAACTCAAGCGCGGTGAATGCCAGATCACCCTGCACCCGCGCCCCGCCGATGTCGACGGACTGAAGAAAGACCCCAAGCTGCAGGTCATCCAGAAGCCCGGCTTCAACCTGGGCTATATCGCCTACAACGTGCAGCACAAACCCTTCGACCAGCTCCAGGTCCGCCAGGCGCTGGACATGGCGGTGAACAAGCCGAGCATTCTCAATGCCGTCTACCAGGGTGCCGGGCAACTGGCGGTCAACGCCATGCCGCCGAGCCAATGGTCCTACGACGAGAGCATCAAGGACGCCCCCTACAACCCGGAAAAAGCCCGGCAACTGCTCAAGGCCGCCGGCGTCAAGGAAGGCACCGAGATCACCCTCTGGGCCATGCCGGTGCAACGCCCGTACAACCCCAACGCCAAGCTGATGGCCGAAATGCTCCAGGCCGACTGGGCGAAGATCGGCCTGAAGGTGAAGATCGTCAGCTATGAATGGGGCGAGTACGTCAAGCGCACCAAGAATGGCGAGCACGACATCAGCCTGATCGGCTGGACCGGCGACAACGGAGACCCGGACAACTGGCTCGGCACCCTCTACGGCTGCGACGCGATTGGCGGCAACAACTACTCCATGTGGTGCAACCCGCAATACGACAAGCTGATCAAACAGGCCAAGCTCATCACCGACCACGATCAACGCGTGGCGCTCTACCAGCAGGCCCAGCAGTTGCTCAAGCAACAGGTGCCGATTACGCCTATCGCCCATTCGACGGTCAGCCAGCCGTTGAGCACCAGAGTCGAAGGTTTCAAGGTCAGTCCCTTTGGCCGGAACACATTCTCGGGCGTCAGTATCGAACAATAAAACCGTGACCCGTGCTGTGGGAGCGAATTTCGCTCCTACGCAAACTTGCAGCCGAAATTCGGCAAAACCCTGCCAGGCAAACGATTGCGCAAGCAAATAATGTGTTCACCAAAAAGCCGGATCAGCCAAGAAGGCCGGTATTAAAAAAAGAAAATAAGGAGCTTTAACCTTGAAACTCTCTCAAAAAACGTTGTTAGCCTTGGCCATCGGCAGTGCCTCCGTGATGGCCCACGCCGAAACCCAGAGCCAGGATTTCGTCCCGACGAGCCTGAGTTCGACCAATGCCCAGGAACAGACCAAGGGCTTTTTCGAAGAGCAAAGCGTGAGCGGTCTCACCCGTAACTGGTATGCCAACGAGCAGCTCCAACGGGGTGGCAAGTTCCACTACAACGACCATGGCGTATTGATCCCTACCGACCGTCGTATCAACTGGCTGCAAGGCACCATCGTCAAGTACAACTCCGGCTTCAGCGAGGGGACCGTTGGGGTCAGCACTGAAGTGGCGGTGTATAACGTCGTCGCCCTGGAACGCGATACCGAACGCCTGGCTTCGGCCAATGGCGGCGCACCGATTCCAGGTGTCGGCGGCCTGGGCAACAACCGCACCCTGACCAAAGACGGCGGCGACGCGCAGGGCCAGTGGAGCAAGCTCGGCCTGGCCAACGTCAAGTTCCGCGTGTCGAACACCACCGTGACCGCCGGCCGGCAGAGCTACAGCACGCCGATCGTCGACGTGATGCCCAACCGCGTGCTGCCCTCGAGCTTCGAAGGCGTGAGCCTGCATAGCGAAGAGTTCAACAACCTGTCGTTCGACGCCGCCAGCTTTGACCGGGTGTCGCCAAGGACCGAAGAGAGCCTGTCGAAATTCCGCTCCGAGTACACCAACATCGATGTCGAGACCGATCACGTCAACATGGCGGGTCTCAACTATCAGCCGTTCAAGAGCCTGAAAACCAGCCTCTACGTGTCCAACGTCGAAGACTTCTGGAACCAGTACTATTTCGGTGCCACCCATGAACTGGGCGACAGCTCGGTGCTGGGCCTGACCACGGGCCTGAACTACTACAAGACCCTCGACACCGGCAAAAAGAAGATGGGTGAAATCAACAACGACGCCTACTCGTTGTCGTTCGGCCTGACCCACCAGGCCCATAGCCTGACCTTCTCCTACCAGGAAATCGACGGTAACGAGTACTTCGACTACCTGCACGAAACCAACGGTATCTACCTGGCCAACTCCCTGCTGTCGGACTTCAACGGCCCGAACGAAAAATCCTTCCAGATCGCCTATGGCCTGAACATGGCCGAGTACGGCGTTCCGGGATTGAAGTTCAATGTCTACCAGGCCCACGGCTGGGGCATCGACGGGACTCACTACACCGGCACCGCTTACGATGTGAAGAACATGCATGACGAGAAGCACTACGAGCAAGGCATCGGCGCGTCCTATGTCATCCAGAGCGGCCCGCTCAAGGCGGCCTCGATCCGGGCCAACTATACGGAGCACCGGGCCACGGCCAACCAGGGCGACGGCAGCATCACCGAGTTCCGCCTGGTCACCACCATTCCATTCAACATTCTCTAACCACACCTGAACGGCCCTGGGGCCGATTCGACGAATCGGCCCCAGCGTCTAATCTGGCTCAATCGATCAAGGAGGGTTTACATGAAGATGCTTCCCCTGCGCGCCGCCATCGCGGCCGCCGTGTTCAGCGTGGCTATCGGTGTTTCCGCCAAACCCTTGGTGGTCTGTACCGAAGCCAGCCCGGAAGGTTTTGACCCGGTGCTCTACACCACCGCCGTCACCGCCGACGCCGCCGCTGAAACGATGTTCAACCGTCTGGTGGACTTCAAGCCCGGCACCACCGAAATCCAGCCGGCCCTGGCCGAAAGCTGGGAGATCAGCCCCGACGGCCTGCAATACACCTTTCACCTGAGAAAAGGCGTCAAGTTCCACACCACCGACTACTTCAAGCCGACCCGCGAGCTGAACGCCGACGACGTGGTCTGGAGCTTCCAGCGTCAACTGGACCCCAACCATCCCTGGCATAAAGCGTCCACCGTCGGCTTCCCGTATTTCGAGAGCATGGACTTCCAGAACCTGCTCAAAAGCGTCGAGAAAGTCGACGACCTGACCGTGCGCTTCACCCTCAACCGCCCCGAAGCGCCGTTCCTGCCCGACCTGGGCATGGCCTTCACCTCGATCCACTCCGCCGAATACGCCGGCCAGTTGCTCAAGGCCGGCAAGCTCGACGAGCTCAACAGCAAGCCGGTCGGCACCGGCCCGTTCATCTTCCAGCGTTATGCCAAGGACGCCCAGGTCCGCTTCAAGGCCAACCCGGACTACTTCCGTGGCAAGCCGCCAGCGGACACCCTGATCCTGGCCATCACCGTCGACAACAACACGCGCCTGCAGAAGCTCAAGGCCAATGAGTGCCAGGTCGCCCTGTACCCCAAACCCGATGATGTGCCGAACATCAAGGCCGATCCGAACCTGAAGATCGACGAAATGGCGGCCATGTCCACCGGTTATGTGTCGATCAACACCGAACACAAGTACCTGAGCGATGTGCGGGTGCGCCAGGCCATCGAGCTGGCCCTGGACAAGCAGAACTACGTCGACACCCTGTACGGCAAGGGCAATGCCATCGCCGCGGTCAACCCCTACCCGTCGACCCTGCTGGGCTACAACACCCAACTGAAGAACCCGGCCCAGGACCTGGACAAGGCCCGCGCCCTGCTCAAGGAAGCCGGTGTTCCCGAAGGCACGGTGTTCACCCTCTATACTCGCAACGGCGGCGGCCCGACCAACCCGAACCCGCAACTCGGCGCGCAACTGATGCAGGCTGACCTGGCCAAGGTCGGTATCAAGCTCGATATCCGCGTCATGGAGTGGGCCGAGATGCTCAAGCGGGCGAAAAAAGGCGAGCATGACATGGTCTCTGCCGGCTGGAGCGGGGACAACGGGGACCCGGATAATTTCCTCAGCCCGCTATTGAGTTGCGAAGCGGCGAAAAACGGCGAAAACTACAGCCGCTGGTGCAATCCTCAGTTCCAGGCGCTGATCGACCAGGCTCGCGCCAAGACTGACCCCGCCCAACGTGCCGCACTCTATGAACAGGCCCTGGCTATCCTGCACGAGCAGGTCCTGTGGGTGAACGCTGCCCATCCGAAGATGTTTACCGCTATGCGCAAGAACGTAGAGGGCTTCCACATAAGCCCCCTATCCACGAATAACTTCGCCACCACCCAGGTGAAGTAGAACAACAAACGCTCTTCGGTGCCCGACCCCGGGCACTGATGAGCACGCCTAACCGGCTGATGAGGTACACCACACGATGTTTAGTTTTATTGCCCGCCGACTGGGGCTGCTGATCCCCACGTTCTTCGGCATCACGTTGCTGACTTTCGCGTTGATTCGCATGATCCCGGGCGATCCCGTGGAAGTCATGATGGGCGAGCGCCGGGTCGACCCGGAAATGCATGCCCAGGCGATGGAACGCCTCGGTCTTAACAAGCCGCTTTATGCCCAGTACATCGACTATGTCGGCAAGCTCGCCCATGGCGACCTCGGCGAGTCCCTGCGTACCCGCACCAGCGTGTGGACCGAGTTCACCACGCTGTTCCCCGCCACCCTGGAACTGTCCATGGCCGCCCTGCTCTTCGCCGGCGTCCTCGGGCTGCTCGCCGGGGTGATCGCCGCCCTCAAGCGAGGATCCCTGTTCGACCATGGGGTGATGGGCATCTCCCTGGCCGGCTATTCGATGCCGATCTTCTGGTGGGGCCTGATCCTCATCATGTTCTTCTCCGTGAGCCTGGGCTGGACCCCGGTGTCCGGACGCATCGACCTGCTCTACGACATCGAGCCCAGAACCGGCTTCATGCTCATCGACACCCTGCTCAGCGACCAGCCCGACGCGTTCTGGGATGCGCTGCACCATCTGATCCTGCCGGCCATCGTGCTGGGCACCATCCCGCTGGCGGTGATCGCCCGGATGACCCGCTCCTCGATGCTCGAAGTCTTGCGTGAAGACTACATCCGCACCGCCCGGGCCAAGGGCCTGTCGCCGGCGCGCGTGGTATTCGTCCATGGCCTGCGCAACGCGCTGATTCCAGTGCTGACCGTGGTCGGCCTGCAAGTCGGCACCCTGCTGGCCGGTGCCGTGCTGACCGAAACCATCTTCTCCTGGCCCGGTATCGGCAAATGGCTGATCGAAGCCATCGGCGCCCGGGACTACCCCGTCGTGCAAAACGGCATCCTGTTAATCGCCTGCCTGGTGATTGTGGTCAATTTCGTCGTGGACATCCTCTACGGCCTTGTCAATCCACGCATCCGTCACCAGCGCTGAGATCAAGATCATGAGTACTACTATCGCTTCGACCACCGTCGATCAAAGCCTGCTGTACCCCTCTCCGTACAAGGAATTCTGGCAGCACTTCGCCAAGAACAAGGGCGCCGTCGCCGGCCTGCTGTTCATGTCGCTGGTGGTGTTCTGCGCGATCTTCGCGCCCTGGGTCGCTCCGCACGACCCGAGCGAACAGTTCCGCGACGCCCTGCTGACCCCGCCGTCATGGCTTGCCAGCGGCCAGATCCAGTACCTGCTGGGCACCGACGAACTGGGCCGCGACCTGCTTTCACGGCTGATCCACGGTTCGCGCCTGTCGCTGCTGATCGGCCTGTCCTCGGTGGTGATGTCGCTGATCCCGGGCATCTTCATGGGCCTGCTGGCCGGTTTCTTCCCGCGCATCCTCGGTCCGACCATCATGCGCCTGATGGACATCATGCTGGCCCTGCCCTCGCTGCTGCTGGCCGTGGCGATTGTCGCCATCCTCGGCCCTGGCCTGATCAACACCGTGATCGCCATCGCCATCGTTTCGCTGCCGTCCTACGTACGTCTGACCCGGGCCGCCGTCATGGGCGAACTGAACCGTGACTACGTGACCGCCGCACGCCTGGCCGGTGCCAGCCTGCCGCGCCTGATGTTCATCACCGTGCTGCCCAACTGCATGGCGCCGCTGATCGTCCAGGCCACCCTGAGTTTCTCCTCGGCGATCCTCGATGCCGCCGCCCTGGGCTTCCTCGGTCTGGGCGTACAACCGCCCACCCCGGAGTGGGGCACCATGCTGGCCTCGGCCCGCGACTACATCGAGCGCGCCTGGTGGGTGGTGAGTCTGCCTGGCTTGACCATTTTGCTCAGCGTGCTGGCAATCAACCTGATGGGCGACGGCCTGCGCGATGCGCTGGACCCGAAACTCAAGAACGCCGCCTGAGGAGATTCCCATGTCACTGCTAGAAATCAAGAATCTCAATGTTCGCTTCGGCGACAAAACCGCTGTGCCGGTGGTCGACGGCCTCGACATCAGCGTGGACAAGGGTGAAGTCCTGGCCATCGTTGGCGAGTCGGGTTCGGGTAAATCCGTGACCATGATGGCGCTGATGGGCCTGATCGAGCACCCCGGCATCGTCACCGCCGACGCCCTGCGCTTCGACGGCAAGGACATGCTCAAGCTCAGCGCCCGCCAGCGCCGGCAAGTGGTCGGCAAGGACCTGGCGATGGTTTTCCAGGACCCGATGACCGCGCTGAACCCCAGCTACACCGTGGGCTTCCAGATCGAGGAAGTGCTGCGCCTGCACCTGAAGATGTCCGGCAAGGCGGCGCGCAAACGTGCCATCGAGCTGCTGGAAAAAGTCGAGATCCCGGGCGCCGCCAGCCGCATGGACGCCTACCCGCACCAACTGTCCGGTGGCATGAGCCAGCGTGTCGCGATCGCCATGGCGATTGCCGGCGAGCCCAAGCTGCTGATCGCCGACGAACCGACCACCGCCCTCGATGTGACCATCCAGGCGCAGATCATGGACCTGCTGCTCAGCCTGCAACAAGAGCAGAACATGGGCCTGGTGCTGATCACCCACGACCTCGCGGTCGTTGCCGAAACCGCCCAGCGGGTCTGCGTGATGTACGCCGGCCAAGCCGTGGAAGTCGGCATGGTGCCGGGGTTGTTCGATGTACCGGCGCATCCGTACAGCGAAGCCCTGCTCAAGGCGATCCCGGAGCACAGCTTGGGAGCCGAGCGCCTGTCGACCCTGCCGGGTATCGTGCCCGGGCGTTATGACCGGCCGGTGGGTTGCCTGCTGTCGCCGCGCTGCCCCTACGTGCAGGAAAGCTGCCGGCAGCAGCGTCCGACCCTGGACCCGAAAGCCAAGAGTCTTGCCCGTTGCTTCTTCCCGCTGAACCAGGAGGTGGCGTAATGGCCGTCGTTCTTACCGCCCGCGACCTCACCCGTCACTACGAAGTCTCCCGTGGCCTGTTCAAGGGCCATGCGCTGGTGCGCGCCCTCAACGGCGTGTCGTTCGAACTGGAAGCCGGCAAGACCCTCGCCGTGGTCGGCGAATCGGGTTGCGGCAAATCCACCCTGGCCCGGGCCCTGACGCTGATCGAGGAGCCGTCGTCCGGCTCATTGAAAATCGCCGGGCAGGAAGTCGCCGGCGCCAACAAGGCCCAGCGCAAGCAACTGCGCAAAGACGTGCAGATGGTGTTCCAGAGTCCCTACGCGTCGCTCAACCCACGGCAGAAGATCGGCGACCAGTTGGGCGAGCCGCTGCTGATCAACACCAAACTGTCCGCCGCCGAGCGCCGGGAAAAAGTCCAGGCGATGATGAAGCAGGTCGGCTTGCGCCCTGAGCACTACCATCGCTACCCGCACATGTTCTCCGGCGGCCAGCGCCAGCGTATCGCCCTGGCGCGGGCAATGATGCTGCAACCGAAAGTGCTGGTGGCGGACGAACCGACCTCGGCGCTGGACGTGTCGATCCAGGCCCAGGTGCTGAACCTGTTCATGGATCTGCAGCAGCAGTTCAACACCGCCTACGTGTTCATTTCCCACAACCTGGCGGTGGTCCGTCACGTTGCCGACCAGGTGCTGGTGATGTACCTCGGCCGGCCAGTGGAAATGGGCCCGAAGGAGGATATCTACGCCCGTCCCCTGCACCCGTACACCCAGGCCCTGCTCTCGGCGACGCCGGCGATCCATCCGGACCCGCTGAAACCGAAGATCAAGATCGCCGGTGAACTGCCCAACCCGCTCAATCCGCCGTCCGGCTGCGCCTTCCACAAGCGCTGCCCGTACGCCACCGAGCGTTGCAGCACGGAAGAGCCGGCCTTGCGTGAGCTCGACTCGCGTCAGGTGGCCTGCCATTACGCGGAGCAATTCCTCAACTGACAGGCCATAAAAAAGCGCTCTCCTGAATAAGCGAGAGCGCCGAAAACGGTAGTACGGCCTCTTTCGTCGAGCGAGTTACTCGCTGGGCGCAAGGGGCTTTTTCATTCGTGTGACTCAGCTATCGCTGTCACCATCAGCGTCGTCGTCGCCCTGATCATCCTGATCCGGGGCTTTCTTTTCCGTGTCATCGGCATAAAGCGCGTGCACCGCGGACTTCGAAGGAGAAACCGCCCCATGATCCGACACCGCATTACTGGCCCAGGCACTTGAAGCCCCCACCATCAACAACACCAGTACCTTGATCAGCAGCACGCTGCGTTGAAAAATTTTCATCGTCGCTTCCGTCCCTCTGTGGATAAGTCACCAACACTGCAGCCGACTTCAAGAAGCCAACGGCAACTTGTCTGAACCTAGACCGGTTGGCCGGACTTTTCCATACTGGCTAGATGAAAACTGTTGGCTGGCCATAGAATTATTCTGAATTACAATTATTCTCAAAAAGAATAAGAGCCTTTCAACTGCCCTGCCCAGCGCCGCCAAATCTATAGCAACAGCCGGACACTCCTGCAGGTTCTCGACAGGCACAGCACCAGCGCACGACACAATCCTGTAGGAGCCGGCTTGCTGGCGATGAGGCCAGGGAGTCTTGTACCGCTCTTGCGGCCGTCTTCGCCAGCAAGCCGGCTCCTACAAGGGGACCGCGTCAAACCTCGACTTTTTGCCGTGCCCATAAAAAACCCGCGGCCTGGGCCGCGGGTTTTTCAAGAGTGCGGCCAGTAGTGCCGCGAGCAACGCCTTAGTGGTGCTCACGCGTCGCGCGAAATTTCACGTCCGGCCAGCGCTCTTCCATCAGCGCCAGGTTGACCCGGGTCGGCGCCAGGTAGGTCAGGTGACCGCCGCCGTCCAACGCGAGGTTTTCCACGGCCTTGACCCGCAGTTCGTCCAACTTCTTCTTGTCGCTGCAATCAATCCAGCGCGCGGACCACACGGTGATCGGCTCATAAGAGCACTCGACCTTGTATTCCTCTTTCAGGCGGCTGGCGACCACATCGAACTGCAGCACACCGACGGCACCGAGGATGATGTCGTTGCTGCGCTCGGGGAAGAACACCTGGGTCGCGCCCTCTTCCGCCAACTGCTGCAAACCTTGGCGCAGTTGCTTGGACTTGAGCGGGTCACGCAGGCGCACGCGACGGAACAGTTCAGGGGCGAAGTGCGGGATACCGGTAAAGCCCAGGGCTTCGCCCTCGGTGAAGGTGTCGCCGATCTGGATGGTGCCGTGGTTGTGCAAGCCGATGATGTCGCCGGCGTAGGCCTCTTCCAACTGCTCGCGCTCGGAGGAGAAGAAGGTCAGCGCATCGCCGATCCGCACGTCCTTGCCAGTCCGCACATGGCGCATTTTCATGCCCTTGTCGTACTTGCCCGAACAGATGCGCATAAAGGCGATCCGGTCGCGGTGCTTGGGGTCCATGTTCGCCTGGATCTTGAACACGAAACCGGCGAACTTCTCTTCCACCGGTTCCACGGTGCGCTCGTTGGCGACCCGAGCCAGAGGCATAGGAGCCCAATCAACGACGGCGTCCAGCACATGGTCAACACCGAAGTTGCCCAGGGCGGTGCCGAAGAACACCGGGGTCAGTTGACCGTCGAGGAACTCCTGCTGGTTGAACTCGTGGCAGGCACCCTGCACCAGTTCCAGTTGGTCGACAAAACGATCGTACTCGTCACCCAGGTGGGCGCGGGCTTCGTCGGAGTCGAGCTTCTCGATGATTTTCACATCGGTGCGTTCATGCCCGTGACCAGCGGTGTAGACAATGATGTAGTCGTCGGCCAGGTGGTACACACCCTTGAAGTCGCGGTAGCAACCAATTGGCCAGGTGATCGGCGCGGCCTTGATCTTCAGGACGGCTTCGATCTCGTCGAGCAGCTCGATCGGGTCACGGATATCGCGGTCGAGCTTGTTGATAAAGCTGACGATGGGCGTGTCGCGCAGGCGGCAGACGTCCATCAGGGCGATGGTCCGTGGCTCGACGCCCTTACCGCCGT
>Ga0302201_10000114_pt1 | contig 66431 bp, 52 predicted proteins | sample II_Bog_N3_2_FD_194586 | JGI IMG/M metagenome (GOLD analysis project Ga0302201, IMG submission 194586) | Peat permafrost microbial communities from Stordalen Mire near Abisko, Sweden - II_Bog_N3_2 | ecosystem: Environmental > Terrestrial > Soil > Wetlands > Peat | place: Sweden: Abisko... | reverse complement strand
CCTACACCCCGAAAAAGTGCACAAAAGCGCACAAAAAGCACATGGTAACCACCTCACAACATTAATACCATCAACAACATAGAAGGAATTTCCCGTAAAAACACCCCACCCCCCCCTTTTCCGGCAAAGGTGAGGATGGAACCTGGGCCGCGCAACGGTGCCTTCAGGGCAAAAAAGGCCCGCAAGCCAGTTAGCTTGCGAGCCTTCTGCACCTCAGTGAGTCTTACTGGATGGCCACCGTCTCGCTCAGGGGCAGGTCACGGCTTGATCCGCCAACCAGCACCGCGCGATTGCCCGTTGCCGTCATCCACTTGCCGTCTTCGGTTGACCAGAACTCCAGCCGATGACGTGGAACATGGATCGTGACCGCCTTGGACTCCCCGGCAGCCAGTGAAATGCGGTCGAAGCTGGCCAACTCATGCACTGGGAACTCGCCCGGCAGATTGGCTTCCGGTCGCCCCAGGTACACCTGCGGCACTTCGTCGCTGGCCACCGGACCGGTGTTCTTCACGGTAAAGCTCACGCTCAACCCGCCATCGGCAGCCGGGGTCACCGTCAACCCGCTGTACTGGAAGCTCGCGTAACTCAGCCCGTAACCGAACGGGAACAGCGGCTCGATCTTCTGCTTGTCAAACCAGCGATAACCCACATACACGCCCTCGCTGAAGGTCGTCTTGCCGTCCACGCCCTTGGCCGACCGCTCCGGATACTTCGGATCGTTGGCCGCGTAGTCCGTCAGCTCTTTCGCCCAGGTAAAAGGCAGCCGTCCAGCCGGGCTCACCTTGCCATACAGAACATCCGCCGTGGCCCAGCCGCCTTCATCGCCCGGCCACCACATCTGCAACACCGCCTTCACCTTGCCCAGCCAGGGCATGGCTACCGGCTGCGAAACGTTCAGCACCACGACTGTGTTGGGATTCACCGCGGCAATCTCTTCAATCAGCTTGTTCTGGTCGTGCTGCGCATTGCCCGGCAGCACAAAGTCCTGCTTGCCCCGGCTCCACGCAAACACCACGGCGGTCTTGGCTGCCCTGGCTGCGGCAATGGCTGCCGCGTGGTCGGCCCTGCGCTCCTCAGGCGTCACCCAGCTCAGGCGAACCTGCGCCGGGTTGTGCGACGTGTCGTCGGAGATGCTCACCGCAACCACATGAGCGCCCTTGGTCAACTGGAGCGCTGTGCGCAGGTTGTCCAGCCCGTCCGTGGTGGGCATCAGGCCATCCTTGCCGCCCAGCACCGTGTCGCCGTGCACACCGCCACGCATTCCGTTGGCGCCGGCCACTCGCTTGCCGTCAATGCTTACCGATCCGGCAGCGCCCAGCAGTTGCAGGTACACCCAGTACTCGCCATCGACGGGAACCGTCAGCGTACCCGCCCAGCTGGCAGCCGTATCGGCCGGCAGCGCCGTTCCGCTCTTCGTGGTGAAGTCGAGAATCGCGTCCACCGAGGTCGCGCCATTGTCCGTCCGCACCAGCCCCGGCTTGCCGTCATGCGACCAGAGAGCCGCCGGAATCGGGCCGCCCGTCATGTCGTCTTCAACCGCATAGACCACTTTGGCATCCGGCTCAATCGTCTTCAGCGCCTGAACCGTGCCGATCTGCCGCCACGGCCAGCCGATCGAGCGCTCACCCGCCGTTCCAATTGCCACCGTCTGACCCGCGCCGGGGCCAATCATGGCCACCGTCTCATTGGCCTTCAGCGGCAACACGCCGCTTTCGTTCTTCAGCAGCACTGCCGCGTCTTCGGCAGTCTTCCGAATCACGGCCGCGTTTGCCTCCACCGCATGAACCGGCGGATTGGCCGGCCCAGCCTGCCCCGGCGTCGGGTGATCCAGATACCCAAACTGATCCATCTCGTAGAGCACCCGTCCGGCAGCGCGCGTAATCGTCGCGTCGTCCAGCTTGCCTTCCTCGCGCAGATTCCACAGGTTCGTCCGAGCATCGTGCGCCGTGCCAAATGCGCCAAAATCAACCGGTTTCGGCTGCGGCTCTTCCGGCAGTGTCCCACCCAGGAAACCCGCCAGCATGGCCATATTCGGCTTCGGCGGCGGCGTGGCGTCCGGCTTCTCCGTCGTAAAGAACGAGAAGATCATCGACCCCAGCGGGCTGTCCTTCGGTCCCGGGCCGGGCATCTCCATATCCAGGCCGTTGTTGATAAAGTTGGCCGCGTGCACCGCGCCCCAATCCGACGTTACAAAGCCCTTGAAGCCCGCCTGATCGTGCAGAATCTTGATCAACGTGTCCGGGTTCCCGCAGGCCTGCGCGCCGTTTACCTTGTTATACGAGCACATGATCGACGAAACCCCGGCATGGATCGCATCCAGGAAGGGATTCACATAAATCTCATGCAGCGCCTGCTGGTCCACAAACACACTGGACCCGTCCGTGTCGTAGGCCACATAGTGCTTGGCCTGGCTCATTACGCCCTGGCCCTGGATGCCGCGAATAATCTCGGCGGCTATGTCGCCCGTCAGCACCGGGTCTTCGCCCTCAGTGTTGTAGCCACGTGCAAACGTAATATCCCGGTCGATGTTGATGAACGGCTCCAGCACCACATCGATGCCCAGTGACTTCGCTTCCCGCGCAATCACCTCACCATTGGCCTTCGCATCTGCCCGGCTGAAGGTTGCAGCCACGCCCATCGTCGCGGTTTCCGCCATCGACGGATTCCGCGTCAGCACTCCCGGAGGTCCATCGCTCATGCGCAGCGGAGGAATCCCCAGCCGCGGCACTCCCGTCAGATAACCGGCCTGCCCCTGGTTCGTAGCCGCCGGTTCGCTCGCGCCCCGAATCAGCGCCATCTTCTCCTCCAGCGTCATCTTGCTCAGCAGTTGGTCCACCCGGGCATCGCCGGTGACTACCGGCACACTCTGGGCCCGGCTGCTCCCCGCCGAAACCAGTCCAAATGCCATCACCGCTGCGGCCAGCAGATGTGCCTGGCGCGGTTGTCTCTTCTTCCCACTCACGGTAAGTTTCATGCGACTCCTCAAATTTTCAAATCACTGGCAAATGCAACCACTTTGAAAGCCTGGCTCACAATTCCCGCCGGACTGGCCGCCATCTCTGCTCAGAGCGCCGTCCCGTTCAACCCGAGCCAAACCCCACATCTTCTGCAACGCAATTCAAGCAGAAAACGTTCCCTATGGGAAACCTGTTCTATCCAGAATTTACGCCTCTCTCCGGAGACCCCTTTTCCACGACAAAGCATCATAGCCCATCCGGCGCTTTGCCGGCATCTCATTCCCGTTAAGGCAAATCGATTGTTTTAGAATTTGCGGGCATCCCTGCCCACTGCTATCATTCGCACGTTCGGAGTTCCGGCTCTATCACCGAGCCATCCACCGGCAAGGAGAGCACCATGTCTCATAGTTCGCGCAGAGAGTTTCTGAAAACCGCCGCCATTGGCGCAATCGCCTTCAGCTCCGCGCTGCCTGTGTGGGCCGCGCCCGGGTCTGTCCGACGCTCGAGCACTTACCGGGACAAGCGTTATGCCGCAGCCGCCCCCCTTGCCTGGAAGCCCAACGATGAAGTCGCAGCCGACGCCATCATCCTCGACCCCAAGGCCACTCGCCAGCAGATGCTGGGCTTTGGCGCTGCCATGACCGATGCCTCATGCTGGGTCCTCGGCCAGATGAAGGCCGACGAACGCGCCGCCCTCCTGCATGAATTCTTCGCCCCCACCGAGATGGCCTTCAACGTCTGCCGCACCTGCATCGGTGCCAGCGACTACTCCCGCAACGTCTATAGCTTTGACGAAAGCCCTCAGCCCGACCCCGAGCTGAAGAACTTCTCCATTGACCACGACAAGGGCTACATCCTCCCAGCTCTGCGCGACGCCCGCTCCCTCAATCCCGAGCTATTTCTCTTCTCCTCCCCCTGGAGCCCTCCCGGCTGGATGAAGTCTGGCGGTTCCATGCTCGGCGGAGCCATGCGCAAACCCAGTTTCCCTTACTACGCCCAGTACTTCCGCCGCTTCCTCGAGGGCTATGCCGCCGAGGGCGTCAAAATCAACGCCGTAACCGTGCAGAATGAAGTGGATACAGACCAGGACGGGCGCATGCCCGCCTGCCTCTGGGGTCAGGAATACGAGGTCGAGTTCGTCGGCAAACACCTCGGCCCCACGCTGCGCAAGGCCGCCCTCGACACCAAAATATGGGTCATCGACCACAATTACAACCTGTGGGGACGCGCCATTGGCGAGCTCAGCGTGCCGGAAACCGCCGAGTTCATCGACGGCATCGCCTGGCACGGCTACGTCGGCGAAGACTCCGCCATGAGCCGCGTCCACGAAGCCTTCCCGGAGAAAAACGCCTACTGGACCGAGGGGGGCCCGGACCTGACCGCGCCCGACTACCAGACCGACTTTGCCAGCTGGGCTACCACCTTCAACGGCATCGTCAACAACTGGGCTCGCTCCATTACCTCATGGAACCTGGTCCTGGACGAAAAAGGCAATCCCAACATCGGCCCCTTCCCCTGCGGCGGAGTCATCACCGTCGAAAACGGCTCGCACAAGCTCACCCGCAGCGGCCAGTACTGGGCCTTTGCCCACTTCTCCAAACACGTCAAGCGCGGAGCAACCGTCTTTGCCACCAACGGCATCGGCGGCGCTGCCGGGCAAGTCACCCACACTGGCTTCCGCAATCCGGACGGCTCAACTGTCGTCGTATTGGCCAACACAGGAGCCGAACAGAAGGTGCAACTCGTCCTCGGCAGCCAGTCGCTCACGCTCGACCTGCCGGACAACTCGGTCGAAACGCTGCAGTGGAGTTAGGTGAAGTCGGGAGTTAGTTCAGAGTGACGGTAATCTTGCGGGTGTCGCCGCCGGTTGAGGAAATCAAAATCTCCCCGTCGGCGCGCTTGCGGACGCTCTTGAACTTCTCGCCCCACTCCACCAACACAATCGCGTCCGGCGACTGCAGGTCGTCAAACCCCAGCGAATCCACTTGGCGCTCGCCTTCCAACCGGTAGAGATCCAGGTGCAGCAGCTTCACAGGCTTGCCGTTCAGCGTGCCGGCGTACTCGTGCACCAGCGTAAAGGTCGGGCTCGTCACCTCGTCCGGGTCTGCCGCGTCCAGTGCGGCCGCAATCCCTTTCACCAGCGTCGTCTTGCCAGTTCCCAGGTCGCCCTTCAGAATCAGCAATCGTGGTGGCGTCAGCAGCAGGGCGAGCTCGCGGCCAATCGCCTCCGTCTCGGCGGCGGAACTGGTATCGAACTCGCGGGTCACAGGCGCTGCTTTGGCCATGATGCTCCTTGGGGAACGGGACCCTTACAAATGTGCCGCGGATATCTCCTCCGCGGGAAGCCCCTGCAACCAACAATACCCGCTGAGGGCCTGCGGACGATAGCGAAATGCTTGCGAAAACCGGGGGATAAGATCCGTCGCCAAGAGCGTATGCTGATCCATCTGCGAGAGCGCCAGGTCACCTGCCAAACCGTGCAGATAAACCGCCGCCTCCACCGCTTCACCCGGCGTGTCGCCGTACTGCGCCAGCAGCCCCGCAACCAGCCCCGTCAGCAGATCCCCCAAGCCGCCCTTGGCCATCGCCGGGTTGCCGCTGGTATTCACGGCGACCGTGCCGTCAGGGTGGGCAATCAGCGTCCGCGCCCCCTTCAGAACCAGTATCAGACCGAACCGAGTCGCAAAGTCCCGCGCAACGCTGAGCCGATTGCCTTGAATCTCCGCAATAGAGAGCCCCGTCAGCCGAGCCATCTCCCCCGGATGCGGCGTTAACACCAGCGTGCGCCCGCTGGCCAACTCCTTCAGCCGCTCCGGCTCGGCAGCCAGCATGTTCAGCGCGTCCGCGTCGAGAACCGCCGGAATCCTGCTCGCCGCCAGCAGCCCAAACACAAGCGCCCTGGCCGCCGGTGACGTGCCCAGGCCAGGCCCCAGCGCCAGCACGGTAGCCTTTTGCAGAAGCTCCGAAATAGCCTCAGCCGACATCCCGGCCAATTCCCCAGCCCCGTCCACCGCCAGCGGATGCGTCATCAGTTCCGGCGCCATGCCCGCCACCAGCGGCAGAATCGCCCCCGGAACAGCTGCCGTTACCAGCCCGGCGCCTGACCGCAGCGCTGCCAATGAGGCCATCGCCGGTGCGCCCGACTTCCCAACCGCTCCGCCCACCACCAGCACATGCCCAAATTTGCCCTTGTTCGCATCAAACGCGCGCAGCGGCTCGGTAATCGCCTTGGAGGATCCAGACCAGTGCAGTTGCAATGCGGAATCCACTGCCGCCTCCGGCGAGCCAATCGGCGCCACCACCACAGGCTGGTTCCACCGCCGCGTCAGCGGACAAAGGACATGCGCAGGTTTGGGCGCGGTAAAGGTAATCACAGCGTCTGACGGAAACACCGGCCCGACTGGGGCCGTCGCGGTGGAATCGGCGTCCCACCCGGAAGGCAGGTCCACGCTCAAGACCGGGCTGTGGCTGAGGGAAGCAGCCGCCTGCATCCACTCCAGCGCGGCCAGGGGAAGCTCCCGCAAAGGCGGGCGAAAGCCCGTGCCCACGATCGCGTCGAGAATCAAATCCGCGTCCAACGCGCCGTCATGCGCCGCCAACTCCCCGGCCGAGCGAATCACGTGCACCGTGGCCAGCGTCGGGTTGGCGGTCAGCAGGCGCCAGGCTTCTGCTGGCTCCGGCTTCAGCCCCTCCGGATCGCCCAGCAGCAGCACCGTCGCCGAGCAGCCCGCCAGTGCAAACAACCGCGCAGCGTGCAGTCCGTCTCCCCCATTGTTGCCCCGCCCGCACAGCACGGTAATACTGCGCGCATGCGGGTAACGAAACCGCGCAAAGCGCACCACGGCCTCGGACGCGGAGCGCATCAACCGCCCCGGCGCAATCCCAAACCGGTCGGAGGTGGCCACATCGCAAGCCTGCATTTCGGCAGCAGTCAGAATTTTCATTGCCGCCATCATAGCCCATGCTTCCAAGATTGGCTGAGCCGCGCCCCAGCAAATCCGCCCGATCCTCCATGCTCCCCAACACTCGTGGCAAAAAGCAGCGAGGGCCCCAAATGGGACCCTCGGTGGCTGCCGGCATTCAAGCCGAAACTGAATTGTATTCGATCTACTTGATGTCTACCACTGGCTCAACCGAAAGCCCCGGCCGAAGCTGATGCTCCTTGTCCTCGTTGGCCAGGTCCGTAAAGTCGATGCGAACGGGTACCCGCTGCACCACCTTCACGTAGTTTCCGGTGGCGTTTTCCGGCGGGAACAGCGACAGAACCGAGCCAGTCGCGCCGCCCACTTCCGTTACCTTACCCCTGTATTTGTGACCTGTGGCGTCAACAGCGATTTCCACTGCCTGCCCGCTGTGAATCTTCTTCAACTGCGTTTCCTTGAAGTTCGCCGTCACCCACAGGTTCTCCAGCGAAACCAGCGTCAGCAGATTCTGCCCCGTGGAGATGTTCTGGTTCAGTTCCAGGCTCTTGCGCGTGATAATGCCGTCGGAGGGAGCCACAATCTTCGTGTAGCTCAGGTTCAGGTCCGCCTGCTCCAGTTGAGCTTCCGCCGCGGCAACCACCGCAGCCGCCTGCTGTGCGCGCGCGTTCTGCGCCGCCACCTGCTGCGGTGCCGTCTGGGCAGACTTGACGCCGGCTTGCGCCTGCGTTTCTCGATCCGAGGCCACCTTGACGGACTGTTCCGAGGCCTGCTCACTGGCCAAAGCATCGGCCAGTCCAGCCTTGGCGGCGTCGGCGGCAGCGGTAGCAGCGTCAAACTGCTGCTTGCTGATCACATCCTTGGCCACCAGCGGACGATAGCGTTCCAAATCCGCCTGCGCCTTGGTGTTGTTGGCGCGAGCCTCGGCAACCCGCGCATGCGACGCTTCCAGTTGACGCTGAGCCTGCACAATGCCCGCCTGCGATCCTGAGACATCGGCCTCCGCAGAGCGCAGAGTGCTGCCCGTGCTCGCAGCCGTAATCGGCACGTTCACCTGCGCCGCTTCCAAACCAGCCTTGGCGTTGGCCAGGGCGGCCGCGGCGTTGTCGCGGGCCACTTGGTAGTCGCGCGGATCAAGCTCGGCGATTACGGTTCCCTTGGCCACAAACTGGTTTTCGTCCACGTTCACCTTGGCCACGGTGCCGGCAATGCGCGAGCTGATCTGGATCAGGTGTCCGTTGATCTGCGCATCGTCGGTGTCCTCGGTCAAAGTTGAGCGCCAGTAGACGATCCCTGCGCCAATCAGAACGAGTGCGCCAATCACGATCAATAGAAAACGGCGCGGTCCACGGTAGCCGGTACGGCCGCCCTTGGTGGCTGCTGCCGCTTTCTCTTCCGGCTCTGCGCCGGGGGCTGGAGTCGATTCCGCCACGATTATTTACCTCCCAGATATTCTTTGAAATTCTGCGCCACTCCCAGCGATCTCGCCAGGTTCAACTTCGCCACGTTGTGCCGGTAAAGGCTGGAAATATATTGCCCGTCGGCTTGTGCCACGGATTGCTGAGCTTCTGAGACGCCCAGGTTGTCGCTCACTCCAGCCGCATAACGCTGCTGTGCGTCCGACAGTGCTTCTCGGGCCAGCTCCGCGTTGGAGCGCGAGACTTCGACTTGCTTTTGCGAAGAGGAGATGTCCAGTAGCGAATCGCGGATATCAGCCTCAATCTGCGCATCCAGGTCACTCTGCTGGTCGCGTGCCATCTCTAGCTGCGCCTGCGTAATGGCCGCATCGCCGCGGAACTGCGCTTCCTTGAAGATCGGAATCGTAATGGTTCCCGAAGCGTCGCCCGTTCCGTGCGAGTGGTTCACGTTCACGCCAATGTCGCCGTAGTCTGCGTCCGCCTTCAGGGTCGGCAAGCGTTCCGCGGTCGCCGCCTTGCGCTGCTCCGCTGCCGCCAGGGTCTGCTCGGCAACGGCTTGGCGATCCTTGCGATTCTTCAGCGCCAACTGGATCGACGCCTGAATCTCCGGCTGGTCAAAGGCGCCGTAGGGAGCCTTGTCCGCCAGCTCACATTTCTGATCCAGCGGCATGCCGATCGCCCTGGACAAAGCTAGTCTGTCCTTGGCCAGCTGATTCTGTGCCACAATCAGTTGCTGCTGCTGGCTCTGGAAGTCCACCCGCGCCCGCAGTTCGTCCAGCCGCGGCGCCGTGCCGGCCTCGTGGTTGGCCACTGCCTGGTTCAGAGAAACCTGCGCTGTATCAACCTCCGCCTGCGCCGAGTCCACCGCCGCCTGATCTGCCAGCACAAGCAAGTAGGCATTGCCCACCGTCAAAATTACCATCTGCCGGGCATCTTCTGCCGTCAGCTGGGTGGCGCGGAAGTTGTGCCGCGCCGCCATATAATTGTGCAGGCTCGGCAGGTCCACCAGCGTCCAGCTCAGCTTAATGCGCAGGTCGGTAAACCCAAAGGGTCCAATGATCGATGGAAAGCCGGGGATGCGCAGACCCTGTGCCGCCAGGTCGCTCTGCATCAACGACTCGTTAATTGACCCGTCCACGCTGGGCAGCAGCGACTGCAGCTCTTCCAGCCGCTGGCCGCGGGCATTGGCAATCTGCGTGGAACTCAAAAGCAGCCCCAGGTTGTTGCGCAGGCCGCGCTCCACCGCGTCATCCAGCGTCAGCGAAAGCATATCCGGCGTGGCCGCCCCGGACGGAACGCTGCCCTGAAAGCTCGCGGCCGTGGGAGCCGTCGAGTTGGCCGGGGCCGTGGGCGTCCCTTGGGCATGGCCCAGCGCTGCACCGCCCGTAAGAGCTAGAGCAGCAATGGGCAGCGTCCGCTGCAGAGTCCTTAGTAAGAAAAACGATTTGGGCATTTTGGCTGGGGTCACAAACTCAATCTTCCAGGTTATGTCTCAATATGGATGCCGCAGGAGAGCGGAAAGGTTCCAAAAGACACGAGAAGCCTGCCGAAAATCGGCACAACGGGGTATTCCGGCAAGAATCCAGGCTATTGCCCGATTGTACCGGAATGGACGAGATGGTTATCGCGCGGCGGAAGCCTGAATCATCTGCGAGGTCAGCGAGCACAGCGCGCCCCGGAAGCTGTCGCGCACCGCGTCGGGAGTCCAACCCTTGGCCGCCTGGCCACCGTGCAGCGAGAGCAGACCCGCGACCTCAGGGCTGCTCAGCCCTGCCACCGCGCGCAACACAAAGATGACTCGTAGCGGATTGCCCAGGCACTCAAGCCACGTGCGAAGCCGCTGCCGGTCAGGCCCGTTCAGCAGCACTTCCAGCTCGGCGGCCGTCACACCGGCGGCCGACAAATCGTCGTCTTCAATGCAGCTGACCGGCCCGACCTCACCTTTGGGAGCCGTAAAGACAGTCTGCTCGCGGGCAGACACCCGTTCAATAGCCAGCACAGCCATGGCCACCCGCGCACTGTGCCGCGCCTCCAAGTGGTCGCAACAAGCGGGAATATCCGCCGTAGCTACTGCTTTCTCAATCAGGCTTATCGTCTCTTCGCCCTCGCCCACCAGCATCGAGGCCAGATGGTACAGATCGCCGGCCATCTTCTCCAGCAGATCGTCGTAGCCGGTCAGGGCTTTCTGCACCGCCTCGGCTTCCTTGGGCTTTCCATCCAGCATCCCCTGAACCTGGGCCAGAAAAGCCGGCCCCTGCGGGTGGATCGGATCCGCCGCAAGGAAACTGGTGTCGGAAAGGACGGGATCGGACTCAGGCATAATCGGCATCAGTTTGCTCCTCCGAGCGGGAGCGCAAGGCCATTGCGCGCAAAGGTATACACTTTATCCTCCATCCAGATTGGGAGTCCAGTCAAATGATCCCGCCGGAATGCGGTAGGCGAAGCCTCTAAATTGGGCAGCGGTACTGGGAGAACGAAAATTTGTTCTGGGATTCACAACCATCACAGGCCCGCCGCGATATGAGATGAATGGAATCATCTGCGCGGTTCAGCAGGCTGCAACCCTGGCACGGGCCAATTGCAGCCAAGCAGGGAAGGTTCTAGACTTTGAGGCGGGGGCCAGTTGCCTCTGCGGGGAATGGGTAACGAGGACGGCATGGCCAAAGGCGCACACCGGAAGAAAATCTTTGCAGGTCGAGACAGGTCGTGGATGCTCTTCAACCGGCGCGTCCTGGAAGAGGCCGAGGACCAGTCCAATCCCCTCCTGGAGCGGGTCAAGTTCCTCTCCATCACCGGCAGCAATCTCGACGAATATGTCGAAATCCGACTCGCCGGCCTGCTGCAACGCACCGAAGACGGCCACACCGAGCCCGGTTACGACGGTCTGCTGCCGGAAGAGTCGCTCGATGTGCTCACCAAAGAGATCCACACCTTCGTCAAAGACCAGTACAACTGCTGGAACCTGAGCCTGCTGCCCCAGATGCGCACTCAGGGCATCCGGATTCTGACCTGGGAAGAGCTGAGCGAAGAGCAGCGCGCCGAAGCCCTCGGGTACTTCCAGCGCGAAGTCGACCCGCTGCTCACGCCCATCACCATTGACCCCGCGCATCCTTTTCCCCGCGTGCTCAACAAGGCCCTCTGCCTGGCCATTCTGCTCCGTCCCAAGCGGCGCAGCAGCGGGCCGGCTGTGCTCGGCGTGCTCACCGTGCCCCGCGCCCTGCCCCGCTTTGTGCGCCTGGTCGAGTCCCCCGGCTGCGACTACATCCTCCTCCAGGACCTGATCGCCCAGAACCTGACCGGCCTGTATCGCGGCTACGAAGTGCTGGCCTACGCCGCCTTCCGCGTCACCCGCAACTCCAACCTCTACTTCGAGGAAGAAGAATCACGCTCCCTGCTGGAGTCGATCCGCAGCGAACTCCACAACCGGCGCAAGGGCGATGCCGTGCGCCTGGAAATTGTCTCCAACGCCCACGAGGAGATCGTCAACCGCCTGCGCGTCAACTTTGAGCTCGACGAGTCCCAGGTGTACCGCGCGGAAGGCCCGGTCAACCTCGCCCGGATCATGAGCTTTTACGGCGAAATCGCCCGCCCTGACCTCAAGTTCCCCGCCTTCCAGCCGCGCCAGCTTCACCTCAGCCGCAAGGTCAATGACATCTTTGAGGACCTGCGCCAGCGCGACATTCTCCTCCACCACCCCTACGACTCCTACGACCCGGTGGTCGACTTCATCGAGCAGGGCGCAACCGACCCCCGCGTCGTCGCCATGAAGCAGACCCTCTACCGCACCAGCAACGACTCGCCCATGTTCGGCGCACTCACTGCGGCCGCTGTGCAAAAGGAAGCCACCGTCGTCGTAGAACTGATGGCCCGTTTTGACGAAGCCTCAAACATCCAGTGGGCGCGCAGCATGGAAGATGCCGGCGTCCAGGTCTTCTACGGTGTCGTCGGGCTGAAGACCCACTGCAAGCTGGCCATGCTTGTCCGGCGCGACGAAGACGGAGTGACGCGCCGCTACTGCCACCTCGGCACCGGCAACTACAACCCCGTGACCGCCCGCTTCTATACCGACCTCAGTCTGCTCACCAGCGACCCGGCCATGACAGAAAAAGTTCACATGGTCTTCAACTACCTGACCGCACACGCCGAAATCGCCGACTACAAGCCCCTGCTCGTTGCTCCCCTGACCATGGCGGAGAGCTTTCTCGCCCTCATCCGCCGCGAAACCGAGCACGCCGCCGCCGGAAAGCCCGCCCACATCGTCGCCAAAATGAACGCCCTGCTCGAGCCCAGCGTCATCGAGGCGCTCTATGCCGCCTCCCAGGCCGGCGTCGAGGTCGACCTCATCATCCGCGGCGTCTGCACTCTGCGCCCCGGCGTCAAGGGCCTCAGCGAGCGCATCCGCGTCCGCTCCATCGTCGGCCGCTTCCTGGAGCACTCCCGCATCTTCCACTTCGCCAACGCCGGCCAGGGCGAAATCTACATCGGCTCGGCCGACTGGATGCCGCGCAACCTGTTCGAGCGCTGCGAGGTGATTTTCCCCGTCAACGACGCCGCCGCACAGGCCCGCATCCACGACGAAATCCTCACGGTCTACCTCGCCGACACCTCCAAAGCCCGGCTGATGCGCGAAGACGGCAGCTACGTCCGCGCCAATGCCGGCCAGAAAGGCGCCGGCTTCAGCAGCCAGGAGTTCCTCATGCGCCTCGCCGAGGGCAAGGTCAGTTTCGATGACATGCCCAGGAGCTAGACCCTTTTCCGCCCTCGTCTTTGCCGGAAAAGGGGGGGGGTGGGGTGTTTTTACGGGAAATTCCTTCTATGTTGTTGATGGTATTAATGTTGTGAGGTGGTTACCATGTGCTTTTTGTGCGCTTTTGTGCACTTTTTCGGGGTGTAGGACGATTTTTCGGATCTCTTCCTGCATGAAGTTTGTCCTGTGGACGACTGCTTTGATTGTGCGCTTTTGGGGAATAATTCCCGGCAGGGTTGGCCCTATTTTCCTGCGCTCGTAGTCGTTTGTTTTGTTGGGTTTTGAGTGGACGCGGAAATTTGGGGGATTGACAAAAAAAGCGGGGAGCTGTGCCCTTGCAAAAACGTCCATCCGTAACTGCTGCCAATCAACGCGCGAAGCGAATGCTGCAAAACCTCTGTGCTGATTTTGTGCTGCGGCTGAGCAGCGCGATGGTTCGCAGGGGTTGCCCGCGTTCGAAACTTCCGCATCGGCGGTCACTCGGGCGGAACCGTCAAAATGCTGAATTCCAGCCGCAATGCCGACTTTTCAGGACCGAATCACTTAGTTGTTTCTACTGTGCAGCCGGTTAGCTTGTAGTGCCAGACTTCGTGGTGGCTCTCGCGATTGATCGAAACTAGTTCGGGCAATTGAAATCCGCCAACGCTTTGATAGGAGTAGGTGAGGATTATCCGATTGCCTGGCCTAAAATCTCCATCTTCGCCAAGCCTGTAGGAGGTCATGAGAAAGCCCTGCGGGCCGGGAAGGAAGTCTGTTTCCCGGCGTTCAGAGGCAGACCCCTTTGGCGCCTCGCTCTGTAGGCTCAGGTCGTGCGCGAGCATCATCTCTACATCAAACCTCTGGATTTTGAATTCAAGCTTGTAGCCTGACTTAGATGGCTCGCCGTGAACGGGTGTGTTTTCCTGCGGAAGGATGGCGTTATTACTGGCACTCAACCAGCTATTCAAGCTGAACTGCACTGCATGTTCGAGAAGACCTTCCGCCATGCCTCCATAGGGGAGCTTGCGTTCTTCATCTTCCGTCATCCCAGATGACACTGCAGCGTTCTGTCGGGTAACAGTGACGCGAGTGTTGATGGGCTGAATGAGTTTAGCGATCTCCTCGTCCGTTCCTTCGTCGCCGACTCGTGCGGCCTCCGTGAAGTGTTGCTTCCAACTGAATTCTACGGCGCAACTGAAGGATTGGAGATCTCTTTCAAATGGCGCGTCATATTTCGCCCGGGTCTGCTTTAGGATCGTTGCGTCATTGATTGCAGTCTGTGCATGGCAAAAGACGGCACAAAGACAAAATGCCAACGCCGAGTAGAAAAGTCTCATGACGCATCGTAATTCATCACTCCTGAAAAACGCCGCAGGGTCAGGAACCGAATAGCACCTGAATTGTCGCGAATTGGGAGGTTTCGGACCATGTGCATGCAGCCGACTGGGGCCATATCTTGTGCTGCGTGTGCGACTTTCTCGGCTATCTTGCTCCTTTTTCCCATGGAAGAGTCAATCCCTTACGCGTTTTCGATGGCTGGTAAACAGGCTGCGGAAAAGGGCTGGAATTCAGGGAAACCGGGGAATGGCATCCCTCAGGGGCTGAAGCCCCGTTCGTACCAGTGAGGTTAGATGTACGGGCTGAAGCCCGTACCCTTCATGAGGCAAGAGCAGATCCTTCGCTTGGCTCGGGATGACAAGCAAGGACAAAGGCAACAGCAGATTCCCTTCGGGAATGACAGGCAAGAAAAGCAAGGGCAAGGGCAACGGCAAGAGCAGATCCTTCGCTTGGCTCGGGATGACAAGCAAGGACAAAGGCAACAGCAGATTCCCTTCGGGAATGACAGGCAAGAAAAGCAAAGGCAAGGACAAAGGCAACAGCAGATTCCCTTCGGGAATGACAGGCTAGAAAAGCAAGGGCAAGGGCAACGGCAAGAGCAGATCCTTCGCTGCGTTCAGGATGACAAGCAAGGACAAAGGCAACAGCAGATTTCCTTCGGGAATGACAGGCAAGAAAAGCAAGGGCAAGGGCAACGGCAAGAGCAGATCCTTCGCTGCGTTCAGGATGACAAGCAACGGCAAAAGAAAGGGGGCGGATCTAGCTTTGCTCTAGCTTTGCTCGGGCCACCCTAGGCGGCGGGACGCTTGCGGCTGAGGCGCTTGCGGATGCGGCGGAAGATGGCGAGGCGGCGGCGCTCGATTGGGGGCGGCAGGATGGGGACGAGGGCATCGACGAAGATGCGCTCGGCCTCGGCCCAGCTGAAGCGCTCGGCGTAGGCGCGGCACTCCTGGCGGGAGCAGGTGAGGGCGTGGGCGATGGCCTGGGCGAGATCTTCGCTGATGCCGCCAACGTTGGCGTCGTTGGCCACGTCAATGGGGCCGGTGACGGGGAAGCCGGCGATGGGTGTGCCGGAAGCGAGGGCTTCCAGAAGCACCAGGCCGAAGGTGTCGGTGCGGCTGGGGAAGACAAAAACGTCGGCGCTGGCGTAGAGGCGGGCGAGTTCCTCGCCCTCGCGGATGCCGAGGAAGACGGCGTCGGGGTAGCGGGCTTCCAGATCCTTGCGGGCTGGTCCGTCGCCGACGATGAGCTTGGTACCGGGGATTGTGAGAGAGAGGAACGCCTCGAGGTTCTTTTCGATGGAAACGCGGCCGACATAGAGGAGTACCGGTTTGGGATAGTCGAGCGGGGCGCGCTTGGAGGGGTGGAAACGTACGGTATCCACGCCGTGCGTCCACTGGCGGCACTGGGTAAAGCCGCGGGCGACCAGGTCTTTGAGCAGGCTGGGAGTGGGGACCAGGGTGACGGCGGCGCGGTTGTGGAACCAGCGGGCGAGGCCGTAGGTGAAGAAGAGCGGAATGCCCATTCGCTCGTAGATGAACTCCGGGAACTTTGTATGGAAGGAGGAGGTGAAGCGGTAGTTGTGCCAGCCGCACCATTTGCGGGCGGTCATACCCAGGGGGCCTTCGGTGGCGAGGTGGATGTAGTCGGGCTTGAGGGCTTTGAGGCGGCGGGTGAGCCGTGGCCAGGGATTGGCGGCAATGGCGATGAGCGGGTCGCTGGGCAGGGGAATACAGCGGAAGTCGGCGGGGCTGATGATGGTGACTTGCCAGCCGTCGGCGCGCATCTGTGCGACGATGCGCTGATAGGTGCGGACGACGCCGTTGACTTGGGGTTCCCACGCGTCGGTGACCAGGACCAAGTGGCCGGGCTTGCGGACGGCATCCTGGTGGGGACGCGATGTAGGACCGGTAGCCATCTCGGACTGCCCCCTGTGCCCAGTGCGTTTGAACCCGGAATGGTGGGCCATAGAAGCTAGTTGGAAAAGTTTCCGGAGTCCCGAACCTCAGGGGCTAAAGCCCCGTTGATTATGCGTCATTTACGGCACTTCTAGAGTCGTGCCCTTTCAAAACGCTGACCTAATCAGATGTTCCTTCCATTCACCGGAGTTTTTCAACAAGCGACTAGAAGCCCATGATGTTGTAACCGCAGTCGACGTAGATGGTTTCGCCGGTGACGGCCGTGGCGAGGTCACTGGCCAGCCACAGTGCTGTGCCGCCGACTTCGAGCTGGTCCACGTTGCGATGCAGGGGGGCGCGGGCGGCGTGGGAGCGCATCATCTCCGACAGGTCGCCGACGCCGCGCGCGGCCAGGGTCTTGATGGGGCCGGCGGAGATGGCGTTGACGCGGATGTTGGCGGAGCCGAGCCCGGCGGCGAGGTAGCGGACGGTGGATTCGAGGCCGGCTTTGGCGACGGCCATGACGTTGTAGTTGGGAACGACCTTTTCCGCGGCGTAGTAGCTGAGGGTCATGATGGACCCGCCGTCGGTCATCAGCGGCGCAGCGCGGCGGCTAACTGCGATGAGCGAGTAGACGCTGACTTCCATGGCGACGCGGAAGCCGTCGCGGCTGGTGTTGATGAATTCCCCGCGGAGGTCGGTGGCAGGGGCGAATGCGACGGCGTGGACAAGGACATCGATTTTGCCGAATTTCTGTTGAATGGAGGAAAAAACGGCGTCGATTTCGTCGTCGTTGGACAGGTCGCACTGGAAGCCGCAGGCTCCTTCGAGTTCGTCGATGAGGCCCTGGGCCTCAGCCTTCATGCGCTCGTTCTGATAACAGATTGCCAGAGTTGCGCCGGCTTCATGCAGGCGCAGGGCGATGCCCCAGGCGATGGAGCGCTTGTTGGCCAGCCCAAAGATGACGGCTGTTTTTCCGGACAAATTCCATAAATCGGCCATGATGATGGTCTCTCCCTCGAGTCTTTCCCTAACCGGCTCAGGAGCCGGAAAAATGGTGCTCAACGCTCATCAGGATAGCAGGTCGAGGGTGTGCGAGGCAGTTGGAGGGCTGATTGCAGGAGGGATTGGGGCGGGTTCAGCCGCCCAGATCGACCAGCGAGACCGGGCCGACGGGCAGGCCAAGGAAGCGGGAGCCAAGGCGCTCGAATTTCTCCACCGAGTCGGTGGCAAAGCAGCGGACGTGGCCCTGGGGCAGGTCGGCGGTGGGATTTAGGGGGGTTGGGAGGATGCCGAGCTGGCGGGCGGCTTGCATCGCCGTGGCCTCGGCCGAGTCAATGACGCGGACGCCGGCTGGGACGGAGCGCTCAAAGACTGGACGGAGCAGCGGGTAGTGGGTGCAGCCGAGGACAAGTGTGTCGGGCGTCTGGCCGGCCTGGCGGGCTTCGGCGAGGAGCTCGTGGAGGTAGATGCGCACCACCTGGTCGGTGACGGGGTGGTCGACCCAACCCTCTTCGACGAGGGGAACCAGCAGGGGGCATGCTTTCTCAATGCCTCGCAGGCCGTGCCGGCGGCAGGCCTCAGCGTAGGCGTGGCTTTGCACGGTGGCCTCCGTGGCGATGACCAGGACGTTGCGGGTGGTAGAGTTTGCCGCCGCGGCTGCCGCACCGGGCTCGATGACTCCCAGCACTGGAACGGGAACGGCGGCCTGGATGGCGTCGAGAGCGAGGGCGCTGGCGGTGTTGCAGGCGATGACCAGGAACTCGGCGTGCTGCTGGTGGACGAGGAACTGGGCGCTTTCCGCGGCGTAGCGGGCGATGGTGCGCTGGGACTTGGAGCCGTAGGGCAGGCGGGCTGTGTCGCCGAGGAAGAGAAAGCGGGCCTCGGGCATCTGGCGGAGCAGCGCTTTGAGGACGGTGAGGCCGCCGAAGCCGGAATCGAAGACGCCGATGATGGGAGAGTGGCTGGGTGTGGGCAGGGAATCGATGGGCGTCACTGAATGGCTCCGTTGGAAGGGGCAGGGGTGGACGCTGCGGGAATGGCGACGGCCTCCGCGGTGAGGTAGGTGCGGGTGAGGTCGGCGTGGCCGGCCAGGTTTTTGCGCTCAGCTCCATCGACGAGGAAGCGCACCTGCGTGATGGCGGGCAGGTTGACATGGAGGGTGGCACAGATGGACAGCACGGTGAGCATTTCGGTCTGGATGCCTGAGGGGTGGCCGTCGGCGAAGGCCGAGGTGAGGTTGACGACGGCGAGTTGCGCGGGAGCGGCGTGGGTGTCGCGAATTTGTCCACGGGAGGTGGAATCGCTTTGAGGGGCATCGGTTTTGGGGTCGTTGATGGGCAGCAGAAAGACCTGGGCAACGGGGCGTTCCGCGGCGGAGAGCGGATGGCTGGACTGAGGGCTGGAGTAGAACTCGAGGAGCTTTTCCAGCAGGGCTCGGGCGCGGGCGCCATCGTCCTTTGGAAGGGGCAGTGAGACAAGCTGGGAGCTGAGCGTGCCGTCGGCATCGTTGGCCACGACGAGGGTTGCCTGCTCGGCGTCGGCCACGGCGGGCGCGGAGGTGGGCGCGATGTCTTCGCCGCGCAACAGGCGCTCGTGGGCCTGCTCCCGGAGACGGACCAGAATGACGGTCATGGCGATGGAGACGACCAGGAGCAGGAAGAACAGGACTTTCTGGTAACGGGGAATCATGGCTGGTGGGCTCCCGTCTGCCAGTCTGTGCGCCAGGTGAGGAGGGCGGCGGCCAGTGCCTGGAGGATCTGGGACTGGTAGGCCGGGTCGGTGACCTCGGTCGTGACCTTGCGATTGGCGTCGCGGAGGGGCGAAATCTCAATGGCGATGGCCGGGCAGGTCATGCTGTCGATGCCCGGCAAGGGAGTCCGGGCCAGGGCGATGGGGATGGCCGAGGCATCGCCGGAGTCCGCTTGACGGCTTTGCTGCAGCGCGCTGTTGACGACGGCGGCCAGGCGCAGGCTGCGAGAGACCCAGGCGGACTGAGCGGTCTTCCAGGCGAGAAAACGCTGGGGCGGTGCGGGCATCAGCGAGGAGGTGAAAATGTGGATGCCGGTGCCGGATTCGGTGGCGTGCAGGCTGAGGCAGGCGGCTGCGGAGGCGTGGTTGGCGGTCTGCGCGCGGGCATCGGAGTCGAGCGTGCTGTTGTCTTCGCGGGTGGTGACTACCGGCACGCCGCGTGCCGCCAGCAGGGAACGGAGGCGCACGCTGAGGGCCAGGGTGACGGTCTTTTCCGCGGTGCTGCCGTCCAGCTGTGCCCCGGCATCGTCGCCGCCGTGGGCTGCGTCCAGAACCGCCACAAAACGCGCGGGTTGGGGTGCGGCATGCGGGGCGGGGGCAGTGGCCGTCGCCGGGGCGGGTGTGGGCGCCGCTCTTGGCGCTGGGGGTTTGGAAGGCTGCTGGGCAAGTAAGCCGGCCGCCAGGGCCAGGGCGGCGAGCGGGGCTGCCAAAGCGCGAGTTTTTGCTGGGAATCTCATCGTTTTGCCGAATTGGCGGCCATGTCCGCAGGCATCCCGAAATGCGCGGCTGCCGGACGATGCGGACTCCGCTCGATTGTATCCCAGCCGGGATCCGGGAGAGGCTGAGGGTGCGAGAGGGCCGGGTGTTTCATCCTGTGCAATCTGGACGCGCGGAAGGATGGCCTTCCGTGGTAGTATCGGCGCACAAATAGGGGTGAACCATGCGCGTTTATCTTCCTCAAACCGTCTGTTCCCCCCAGAGCGGCTGTTTGCGCCGGTGCATGTCGCGGCGGACGATTGGCTGCTTCGGGTTTCTGGGAATCGTTGTACTGCTTGCCGCACTCCCATTGCAGGCGCAGGACGATCCGCTGAATAAGGTGCATGTACCGGCGCCGGCGGCAGGGGCTACGCCGGAGACGGGAGCGCCGGCCGGGGCGGAGGCTGCTCCGTTGAGTGGCCCGGATGCACAGCGCGCGCGGCCTGGCGAACTGCTGCGGATGGACGTGGACCTGGTGCTGGTGCCGGTGACGATTACAGATCCGATGAACCGGCTGGTGACGGGGCTGGAGCAGGATGACTTTTATGTCTATGAAAATAACGCGCAGCAGAAGATCAAGAGTTTTTCCTGCGAGGACGCGCCGGTATCGATCGGCATCATCATGGATCTTTCCGGGTCGATGACCTCCAAGCTGATTCGGGCCAGGGATTCGATTCTGCAGTTCATGAAGACATCGAACCCGCAGGACGAGTTTTTTGTGATTGGATTCAACGACCGGCCAGAGTTGATAGAGGACTTTACCAACTCGGTGGAGGATGTTGAGGCGCGGCTGGCGACGATCCGCGCGGGGCACCGGACGGCACTGCTGGATGCCATCTACTTTGGCGTGGACAAGATGAAAACGGCGCGCAACGAGCGGAAGGCACTGCTGGTTGTCTCCGACGGGGGCGACAACCGGTCGCGGTACACGGAGGCCGAGGTGCGCTCGCAGGTTCGGGAGTCCGATGTGCAGATTTATTCCATTGGCATTTTTGACCCGTACGCGCCCACCGACGAGGAGCGATTGGGCCCGGTGCTGCTGAACGAGCTAAGCGAGGATACGGGCGGGCGGCTGTTCAGCGTGGATGATGTGAACGAGATGGGCGACATTGCGGTGAAGATTTCCACCGAGTTGCGGAACCAGTATGTGCTTGGATTCAGCCCGCAGAGTCTACAACGGGACGGTAAGTGGCGTAAAGTGAAGGTGAAGCTGGTGCCACCGCAGGGCCTGCCTCCCCTGACAGTCCATGCCCGAACCGGTTACTATGCTCCGTTGCACTAAAGGCTGGCCACTGGCCGGCATCCTGCTTGTTTTCAGCCTGATCCTGATGCCGAATGGTGTTGGGCAGACGGTTCAACAGCCCTCTGGGCGGGTTCCGGTTGCGCAGGTTCCGGTGGATAGGGATCCGGTGCGTTCGCCCGACCCGGAGCCGACAAAGAGCGCCGGCGACAACGTGACGAAGACCAATGGCGGCTATGTTCTGCACTCCGACGTGGAGGAAGTGGCGCTGAATGTGACCGTCCTCGACAGCCACGGGCAGCTGATGCAGAACCTGACCAAGGACTGCTTCCACGTGCTGGAGGACGGGGTTTCACAAACGCTGTTGAGCTTCCAGCACCAGGATTTGCCGGTATCGATCGGCTTGGTGGTGGACAACTCCGGCTCGATGTACAAGAAGCGGCCGGCGGTGAACAAGGCGACGCTGGACTTGATTCTGGCCTCGAATCCCAAAGACGAGGCGTTTGTGGTGAACTTTGCCGATGAGGCGTTCATCGATCAGGAGTTCACCAGCGACGTGAACAAGCTGCGTGACGGGCTGGGGCACATTGAGTCGCGCGGAGGCACGGCGCTGTATGACGCGGTGGTGGCCTCGGCGGACAAGCTGGCGGCTGATGCCAAGCGGCCGAAGCAGGTGATTATCCTGATTACGGACGGAGAGGACAATGCATCCACGCTGAACCTGGAGCAGGGGATTCGCCGGGTGCAGGCGCTGTCCGGGCCGGTCATCTACTCGATTGGGCTGCTGTTTGGGGACGAGATGAGCCGGAGCGAGGTGCGGCACGCGCGGCGGGCGCTGGAGATGCTGTCGCAGGAGACGGGTGGGATCGCGTTTTTCCCGAAGTCGCTGGAGCAGGTGGATGAGATTGCGGCGCAGGTTGCGCGGGATATCCGCAGCCAGTACACGCTGGGCTACCGGTCGACGAAGCCGAGCACGGACCCGAGCTTTCGGCGGGTGACGGTGCTGGCGGAGAAGAGCGGCGAGGGCAAGCTGAATGTGCGGACGCGGACGGGGTATTTCCCCAGTCCGAAGAAGGCGGGGAAGAGCGAGCCGGAGGCAAGGTAGAACCCTCCGCCCCACTTCCCGAAATCGGCGCGGTACTCTATCAATGGAGAGATTTCGTTTCAATGGCCAAATACAAGTACGCAACCGTTGCCGTTCATGCCGGGCAGTCGCCTGACCCGGAGACTGGCGCAGTGAATGTTCCGCTCTATTTGAGCTCGACGTTTGAGTTGACCGGCATCGGGACGGACCGTGGGTGGGATTACTCGCGGGCCGGCAACCCGACGCGGGACAAGCTGGAGGAGTCGCTGGCTGCCCTTGAGGGCGGATACAGCGGTCATGCCTTTACTTCCGGCATGGCGGCAATTTCGTCGCTGTTTGCGATGCTGCGCACGGGCGACCACCTGATCTGCTCAAAGGATGTGTACGCTGGCACGGTGCGGCTGCTGGACCAGGTTGTCTCCGGCTACGGCATTGAGGTCGAGTATGTTGACACCAGCGATTTGGCCGCGGTGAAGGCCGCGGTGAAGGCGAACACCAAGCTGGTACATATCGAGACGCCGAGCAATCCGCTGATGATTCTGACGGACATTGCCGCAGTTGCGGAGATTGCGCATGCGGTGGGGGCGGAAGTTTCCGTGGACAACACCTTCATGTCGCCGGCTTTGCAGAGCCCGCTGGAGTTGGGCGCGGACATTGTGATGCACTCGACGACGAAGTACCTGAACGGCCATTCGGACGGACTGGGTGGCGCCTTGATCGGCAAGACAGCCGAGCACAAGGAGCGGTTCGGGCTGGTGCAGAAGGCGGTCGGCGCGGTGATGAGCCCGTTTGAGTGCTTTCTGGTGTTGCGCGGCATCAAGACGCTGTTGGTGCGCATCAAGCAGCACGAGGAGAACGGGCGCGCGGTGGCCGAGTTCATGGCGAAGCATCCGAAGGTGACCAAGGTTGCGTATCCGGGGCTGAAGAGCCATCCGCAGCACGAGTTGGCGGCGCGTCAGCAAAAGGGCTATGGCTCAATGATGAGCTTTGAAGTGCCGAACCGCGACGCGGCAGCGCGGTTTCTGGCGGCGCTGCAGATTTTCATCAATGCGGAGTCGCTGGGCGGAGTCGAGTCGTTGGCATCGCACTCGGCCACGACGACCCATGCATCGGTGACCGAGGAGCAGCGGGTGGAGATGGGCATCAACGAGGGGCGGATTCGCCTGTCGATCGGCATTGAAGACAAGGAAGACCTGATTGCGGATTTGGACCGGGCGCTGGCCGCAGTTTAAAGCAGTATCATAGCCTGAACACGACGCCCCTGGATTTGCAGAGATGCATGCGGGGGCGTTCCTGTTTGAGCAAAAGGAAGTGCATGCGCGAATCATCATATGTATACTGATTCGCGTGACCAGAAGCATACGCTGGAAGGCGGGGAGTAGCGTAACGCGGCCGGGCCTGCATCATGAGGTGGCTGGCCGGGTGGGATCGCTGATTGCGCAGGGCTCGCTGAGGCCGGGAGAAGTGCTGCCGAATGAGATGGCGTTGGGCGCGAAGTTAGGGGTAAGCCGTACGGCGATTCGCGAAGGGGTCAAGGTGCTCGCCTCCAAAGGGTTAGTCGAGGTGCGGCGCAAGACCGGCACGCGGGTGCGGCCTGCGGCTGAGTGGAACATGCTGGACCCGGAGGTGCTGGGCTGGCTGTTTTCCGGAAGTGGGATTCCACCGGCGCTTGCGGACCTGATGGATGTGCGGCGTGTGGTGGAGCCGGCGGCGGCGCGGATGGCGGCGGAGCGAGGGACGGAAGACGATCTGTTCCGGATACGGCTGGCGTGGGTTGAGATGGAGCAGGCGACGGGCGATCTGCCGTCTGCAGTGGAGTCGGATTTGCGCTTTCACCTGGCGGTGCTGGAGGCAACGCACAATGTGTTCATGCGTCCGTTTGGCGCGCTGATTCAGGCGGCGCTGCGGGCCAGTTTCCGCCTGACAAACAGCAATGCCGCGCACTACCGCAAGTCGCTGGTGCGCCACCGCGAAGTACTGGAAGCAGTGGAAGCAGGCAATGGTGAGGCGGCGGAAGAGGCGATGACGGCGGTGCTGACGCAGACGGCAAGAGACCTTGACGCACAAACCCGGGCGGCCAGGCGTGAGGCAACCGGGAAACGGTAGGACAGGAGCAGGGAAGATGCGGGAAGAAAAGCGGAAGTTTCGATCCTCAGCCTGGTTTGGTCACGACGACAAGGACGGGTTTATCCATCGGGGCTGGATGCGCAACGAGGGGTTGCCGAGCCATGTGTTTGACGGGCGTCCGGTGATCGGCATCTGCAATACCTGGTCGGAGTTGACGCCGTGCAATGCGCATCTGCGGGGCATTGCCGAGCATGTGAAGCGCGGCGTGTGGGAAGCAGGCGGGCTGCCGCTGGAGTTCCCAGTGATGTCGACGGGAGAGACACAGATGCGGCCGACGGCGATGCTGTTTCGGAACCTGGTGAGCATGGATGTGGAAGAGAGCATTCGCGGCAATCCGATCGATGGTGTGGTGCTGTTGTGCGGCTGCGACAAGACGACGGTTTCGCTGGTGATGGGTGCGGCGAGCTGCGATCTGCCTTCGATTGTGGTGTCGGGCGGGCCGATGCTGAACGGCAAGTTTCGCGGCCGGGACATTGGGTCGGGCACTGACGTATGGCGCTTCAGCGAAGATCTGAAAGCGGGGAAGATGACGCAGGCGGAGTTCAGCGATGCGGAGGCGTGCATGTCGCGCTCCGCTGGCTCGTGCATGACGATGGGCACTGCTTCGACGATGGCCAACATGGTGGAAGCACTTGGGATTGCGCTGACCCAAAATGCCGCGATTCCGGCAGTGGACGCGCGGCGCGGCGTGCTGGCGCACATGAGCGGCCGGCGCATTGTGGAGATGGTGCACGAAGACCTGAAGCTGTCGAAGATTCTGACAAGAGACGCGTTTGAAAACGCGATTCGCGTGAATGGGGCGATCGGGGGATCGACGAATGCGGTGATTCATCTGCTTGCCATTGCCGGGCGCATCGGCGTGCCGCTGTCGCTGGACGACTGGGACCGGCTGGGGCACGATGTGCCGACGATTTTGGACCTGATGCCTTCGGGACGCTTCCTGATGGAGGACTACTACTACGCAGGCGGCCAGCCCGCGGTGATTCGCGCGCTGGATGCCCACGAGCTGCTGCACTCGGACGCGCTGACGGTGACCGGCAAGTCGATTGTCGAGAACTGCAAGGACGCGCCGAACTGGAACGCTGAGGTGATTCGCCCGTTTGAAAAGCCGCTGGTGGAGCACGGCGGGGTGGCTGTGCTGCGGGGAAATCTTGCGCCGGACGGAGCGGTCCTGAAGCCGTCGGCAGCTTCGCCGCACCTGATGCGTCATCGCGGGCCGGCGGTGGTGTTCCGCACGATTGAGCACTACAAGCAGCGCATCCTGGACCCCGAGCTGGAGGTGGACGAGAATTCTGTGATGGTGCTGCAGAACTGCGGGCCGAAGGGGTATCCGGGGATGGCGGAGGTGGGTAATATGGGACTTCCGCCGAAGCTGCTGGCGCGCGGAATCAGGGACATGGTGCGCATCTCGGACGCGCGCATGAGCGGCACGGCGTATGGGACGGTGGTGTTGCATGTGTGCCCTGAGGCCGCGGCAGGCGGGCCGTTGGGCCTGGTGGAGGACGGCGACATGATTGAGCTTGACGTGGAGGCCAGGCGGTTGCATTTGGATGTATCGGATGCAGTGTTGGCCGAGCGGCGGGCTCGATGGGTGCCGCAACTTCCTCCGGTGAACGGGGGCTATCAGCAGTTGTATGTGGAGCACGTGATGCAAGCCTCAGAGGGCGCGGATCTGGACTTCCTGGTGGGCTGCCGGGGCACGACAGTGACGCGCGATTCGCACTAAAGAAAGCAGATCAAGAAGGCAAGGAAAACGAGCATGGAAGATTCGACGCAGTTTGCGATTTACCCCAGTCTGCGCGATCGCGTGGTGATCGTGACGGGCGGCGCAACCGGCATTGGCGAGGCGCTGGTGGAGGCCTTTGCGATGCAGCAGGCGCAGGTGGCCTTCCTGGATATTCAGGAGGAATCCGCGGCGCATCTGACGGACAGGCTCACGAAGGCAGGCGGCACGACGCCAGCGTTCACCCGCTGCGACCTGACCGATATTGCGGGGGTGAAGCGGGCCGTGGCGGCGATTGTGGAACGCTTCGGGCGAGTCGATGTGCTGGTGAACAATGCGGGCAACGACACGCGCCACCAGGTGCTGGAGGTGACCGAGGAGTTTTGGGACAGGACGATCGCGGTGAACCTGCGGCACCAGTTCTTCATGGCGCAGGCGGTGATTCCGGCGATGCAGAAGGCGCATCACGGCTCCATCCTCAATATGAGCTCGATCGGCTGGCAGATTCCCTCCACCAGCCAGGTGGTGTACGTGACCGCCAAGGCGGGGATTGTGGGCATGACTCGCACGCTGGCGCACGAGTTGGGGGCGGACAATATTCGCGTGAACAGCATCATGCCGGGGGCGATTCTGACCGAGCGGCAAGAGCGGCTGTGGCTGACCGAGGAGTACAAGGCCACGGTGCTGGGAAACCAGGCGCTGAAGCGGATGATCTATCCCGATGAGGTGGCGCGGCTGGCGCTGTTCCTAGCTGCGGACGACAGCTCGGCGATTACCAACCAGAGCTACGTGATCGATGGAGGGTGGGTATAGTGGAGGGGAGAAATGCCGGTCCGCTTCTGTCGGAAACCTGTCCAAAATGAGCGTTTGCAGGGCAAAATCAGGTCTGGTAAATTGATATATCAAAGGCTATAAATATGACTCTACATTTTGCTTGACAACGCCCCCCTGCAACAGCTAAAAAGGCAGGTCCTGGGGACTCCGGAAAATTTTCTCCGTGAAAAGAGCGACGATGAAAAATCAGGTTCAACTTATCAGCTACGTTGACCGGCTGTCGGGCGGCGGCCTTGGCGATCTGCATCGCCTGCTGCAGACCAAACTGGAGGGGCTCTTTGGCGGGGTCCATCTGCTGCCGTTTTTCTACCCGATCGATGGCTCGGACGGCGGCTTTGACCCGATCGACCACACGCAGGTCGATCCGCGGCTGGGCGGCTGGGAGCAGGCGCGCCGGCTGGGCGAGGAGTTTGAGCTGGTGGCCGACCTGATCGTCAACCACGTCTCCAGCCTTTCGCCGCAGTTCAAGGACTACTCGGAGAACGGCAAAGATTCGCCTTACGACGGGCTATTCCTGACCTTCGACCGGGTCTTCCCGAACGGGGCGACGGAGAAGGATCTGCTGACAATCTACCGTCCGCGGCCGGGCTTTCCGTTTACGACGACGACGCTGGCCAATGGCGAAAAGCACATGCTGTGGACCACGTTTACCTCGCAGCAGCTCGACATTGACGTGTATCATCCGCAGGGCAAGCTCTACCTGAGCGCGATCCTGGAGCGCTTCCAGCAGGCCGGCGTGCGGCTTATCCGGCTGGATGCGGTGGGCTACGCGATCAAGAAGGCGGGCACCAGCTGCTTCATGATTCCGGAGACGTTCGACTTCATCGCCTACCTGACGAAAGAGGCGCGGGCGCTGGGCATTGATGTGCTGGTGGAGATTCACTCGTACTATCTGCACCAGATTGAGATTGCGAAGCGGGTGGACCGCGTGTATGACTTCGCGCTGCCGCCGCTCGTGCTGCACTCTCTGTTTGCCGGCGACGCTACGGCGCTAGCCCGCTGGTTGAGGATCTCGCCGCGCAACGCCATTACGGTGCTGGATACGCATGACGGCATCGGCGTGATCGACGTTGGGCGCGGCCCAGGCGGCGAGCCGGGTCTGCTGGCGCCCGCGGCCATTGATTCGCTGGTCGAGACCATCCACGAGCGCAGCGGTGGTGATAGCCGTCATGCAACCGGAGCCGCGGCCAGCAACCTGGATTTGTACCAGGTGAACTGCACCTACTACGATGCGCTGGGCCGCCGCGACGACGAGTATCTGATTGCGCGCGCGGTGCAGTTTTTCGCGCCGGGCATTCCGCAGGTTTACTACACCGGCCTGCTTGCCGGGCACAACGACATGGAACTGCTGGCCAAGAGCCATGTAGGCCGCGACATCAATCGCCACCACTACACGGCTGCGGAGATTGATACCGATCTAGATCGGCCGGTGGTCAAGGCGCTGGCGTGGCTGATGAAGTTCCGCAACCAGCACCAGGCTTTTGAGGGCGAGTTCACGGTGGCCAATCCTTCGGCGTCGCAGATCGTAATGGGTTGGTCGGACGGAGCAGACAGTGCGCGGCTCGCGGTGGACTTTGCCGGGCCCAGGGCGATGCTGGCCTGGACGAGCGCAGACGGCGACCAGTCGGCGGAAGTGAGCCTGTCGCTGGGCAAGCGCAAGGACTACTAGATGCAACCGCTCCGACCAGAAGAAGACCAGATTCGGCACAGAAGGGCGTACCAGCCATGAGCACGAAGCGAGCCGCAGCACCAGCCACCGAAGGAGCCCGCAACCTGACCGCCATTCGTTGGCTCACCTTCCTCATGTTCACGATGTTCGCCCTCACCACGGACTCGGTCGGCGTCATCATCCCGGTCATCATCCGCGACTTTCACCTGTCGATGAAGGCTGCCTCGGCCTTCAACTACGTCACGATGACGGCCATTGCCGTGGCCGCGATTCTCTTCGGCTTCATGGCCGACCGTCTAGGCCGCAAGCCCACCATTCTCCTCGGGCTCTCGCTCTTTGCCCTCAACTCCTACCTGTTTGCCGTGGGCAACTCGTTCGGATTTTTCCTGGTGCTGCTGGCCGTCTCCGGCGCATCCATCGGCATTTTCAAGACTGGCGCGCTGGCCCTGATCGGCGATATCAGCACCTCCACGATCGACCACACCTCCACGATGAATGCCGTGGAGGGATTCTTTGGCGTGGGCGCCATCATCGGGCCTGCAATTGTCGCCAGCCTGCTGTCACGCGGCGTCAGTTGGAAGTATCTCTACGTCATCGCCGGCACCCTCTGCCTCCTACTTATCCTGATCGCGGCGCTCTCCAAATATCCCAAGCGCACGGGCCAGGAAACACCCATGAACCTGGGCCACACGCTTCAGATGGCCTGCAATCCCTACGCGCTCTCCTTCTCCCTCGGCATCTTCCTCTACGTGGGCGTGGAGAACGCGATTATTGTGTGGATGCCCACGCTGCTGACCGGCTACGTTGGGCCAAAAATCCTCATGATGCTGGCGCTCTACGCCATCTCGGTGTTCTTCATGCTGCGGGCAGGCGGGCGCTTCCTCGGCTCGATGCTGCTGAAGCACTTTTCGTGGAGCTCGGTTCTGGCGCTGTTTGCGGGAGCAATTTTTGTATGCTTTGCCGTATCCACCTTCGCCTCGGCGACCATCGCGGTGGTGCTGCTGCCGCTCTCCGGGCTTTTCATGAGCGTGATCTACCCCACCATCAACTCCAAGGGCATCAGTTGCTTCCGCAAGAGCGAGCACGGAGCCGTGGCCGGTGTGATTCTGTTCTTCACCTGCGGCGGCGCGGCGCTGGCCCCGTTCCTGATGGGCACCGCAAGCGACCATTTCCACTCGCCCAAGGCTGGCTTTGTGCTGGCCACCGGCTTCGCTGCGCTGCTTTTCCTGGGCACGCTGTGGAACCTGATTGCCGAGCCGGCCAAGGGCCGCCTGGCCGCCAGCGACACCAGCGAATACGCACATTAGGTCTCTCGCGAGGCTCTGCAACGCTTGATTTCGGACCTTCCTTTGCGGCACGGTTGAGCTTTCACAGTCTCCGTGCCGCTTTTCTTTTCTCCCTCTTTTGGCTGGTCCCGGACCCAGCGCGCGAAGAGTAGACTGGAAGGGCAAGGACTCTGCGCGCACCTTCCGCAGCGCCTTGAGCGGCTATTCAGGACGGATACATGCCTTTAACTCAACCCGCGATTTCTCCCGTCTCTCATTCCTTGAGCCGTTCGTCGCTACCGATGCTGTGCCTGGTCGCCCTGCTGGCGGCCTCTGCGCACGCTCAGACACCCACCAAACCTGCCGAGTCCAACATGGGCTCCATGGGACAATCCTCGGGCCCCACGCACGCCGCGGAGTACGACAGCCTGCACCGGCCGATTACCGCCGGCGGCTTCGTCAAGACCGGCCCCATTGTCTTCCAGGATGTGGCCGAGAAGGCTGGCCTGACCGCCTGGAAGCACAAGGCAGGCACGCCGGAAAAGAAGTTCATTCTTGAGGCCAAGGGCCCCGGTGTCGCCCTGCTTGATTACGACAACGACGGCTGGCTCGACATCTACTTCGTCAACGGTTCCACCTTCGACGCGCTCGACGGCAAGGAGCCCGCGCCAAAGGCCGCGCTGTTCCACAACAACCACGACGGCACCTTCACCAACGTCGCAGAGAAGGCGGGCGTTACGAACGACCGCTGGGGCTACGGCGTGGTCATCGGGGACTTTGACAACGATGGCTGGCCTGATATTTACGTGACAAATTACGGCAAGAACCGGCTCTATCGGAACAACCACGATGGGACCTTCACCGATGTTGCGGAGAAGGCCGGCGTGACACTTGGCACCTGGTCAACCGGCGCAACGTTTGGCGACTACGATGGCGATGGCAACCTGGATTTGTTCGTGGCGGGATACATTGATTTTGACCTGAAGAATCCGCCCATCAGCGGCACGAAATCCGTGGGTTATGCGCGCTGCGCTTTCCGCGGTGTGCAGGTGATGTGCGGCCCGCGCGGGCTGCGGGGAGAGAAAGATCATCTCTTCCGCAACAAGGGCGACGGCACCTTTGAGGATGTGAGCGAGAAGGCCGGGGTCAGCGATCCGGACCGCTACTATGGCCTGGGAGCAGTCTTTGCCGATGTGAATAACGACGGCAAGCCGGACCTGCTGGTCGCAGACGATTCCTCACCGAATTACCTCTACATCAACAAGGGCGATGGGACGTTTGAAGACGACAGCTATGTCAGCGGATTCGCTGTGAACGAAGGCGGCCGCGAAGTGGCCAACATGGGCCTGGCTGTGGGCGATTACGAGAACAACGGACACCTGAGCGTGGTGAGCACGACCTTCTCCGACGATTACAAAGTGGTCTTTCAGAATGATGGAACCGGTGTCTTCACCGACGTCAGTTACAAGTCCGGAATCGCCACGCCCACCATCCCCTTCGTCGCGTTTTCCGACGGCTTCCTCGACTACGACAACGATGGCTGGAAAGATCTTTTTATCGGCAACGGTCATGTCTATCCAGAGGTGGATCAGCATCCCGAGTGGGGCTCCAGCTATGCGGAGCGACACCAGCTTTTTCACAATCTCAAGAATGGAAAATTCGCCGAGGTACCGGCCGTGGAGGGCACTGGCCTGGCGGTGGTGAGCGTTGGGCGCGGAGCCGCTTTCGGCGACATCTTCAACAACGGCAAAGTCGACGTCGTCATGAGCAACATGGACGGTGTGCCGGTGCTGCTGAGAAACGTGAATCCCGACCACAATCACTGGGTCGAGTTGAAGCTCATTGGCGGCTCGAATCCGAAGACTGGCAAGAAGAGCCCGCGTGATGCCGTGGGAGCGACAGTCTACCTCACAGCCGGCGGGCAGCGACAGCGCAACGACGTGCTCAGCGGCGGCAGCTATCTTTCGTCCAACGACTTCCGTCTGCACTTCGGCATCGGCGAGGCAACGGTGATCGACAGCGTCGAAATCCACTGGCCAAGCGGACAACTCGAGCTGGTAAAGCTGCCCGCAATCGACGATATCTTCACCATCGAAGAGGGCAAGGGCGTCACCGGCAGCTTCACCAAAGACGGCAAATAGACTGGCGCGGCATGCGTCACCGCGCCAGCCCTACACTTAGCTGTTTCCCTTAGCTGTTTCCCTGTCCAATATCCATCGATGGTGCAATCGGATTGCGCTCGTCGATGTAGGCCTCAATGACTTCATCGAGAAGCCCCTTGGCTTCGAGAATAAACTCGACCGCATCGCGCCCCGCGCCGTGGCCTCCCTCGTGCTCGGTGATGTAGTGAGCAGCCGCCTTAACCTGCTTGCGCGCATTGGCTACGGCAATGGCCAGGCCACACTCGCGGAGTACCGGCAGGTCGATGACATCGTCGCCGACAAATGCAATCTCTTCGAGCGTAACGCCCTCCTGCTCCATGATTTTGCGCACAGCCTGCATCTTGAACGCCTGGCCCATGTAGCAGAACTCCAGCTTCAAATCCCGCGCGCGCAAGGCCACCGTTTCCGAGACACGCTTGGTGATGAAGCCGGACTTCATTCCGCCCAGCCGCGCCAGTGAAAACGCTGTGCCGTCATGTGCGTTGAAGCCTTTGGCCTCCACCATCGATGCCGATTGAAATCCGAATCCAGCCTTGCCATCCTGCGCGGAAAGCTGCTTCTGCGTGCCCTCACTGGAGCCGGCTGGCGCGGGGAAAAGCCAGATGCCGCCGTCGGTCATCACACCGTCTACGTCAAACAAAATAATCTTGATGCGTCGCGCGCGGTCTTCGGCGGTAAAGGCAGGCTTTGCTTGTTCAGTCATGATTCCATTGTACCCGGGCGTGTCGTGGGTCTACGGCCTAGAATAGTGGAATGCCCCACGAGCCCGATGACCGCATCGCTCCCGCGCCACACGACGAAGAGTTCTACATGGACGGCCCGTATGTCGTCTTCACTGAGGCGTATCACTTGCGCCGCGGATGGTGCTGCCAGTCCGGCTGCCGGCACTGTCCCTACGGCTTTCGCGCCACGGAACCCGAACAGGCGTAGCCACTACGGGTTTGGCGTTGCGGGTGCAATCTCCGGCTCGCGCACCAGCACCGCGAAGCGCGGAAACGCAAAGCTCCCGCCCGCGTCATCCACCACGTTCAGTTGTGCAATGTACGAGCCGGCCTTCAGGTTTTCCAGCGGAACATCCAGCTCGATCGCCTCGGCATCGCGCCCCGGAATGTTCTCCGCTGTTGCCTGCACCACCGGCGTCTCATACACCTTTGTCGAACCCTGTATCAGCTCCAGGCTGCTCACCAGGTGGATCGTACCCTTGGCCACTTTCGCCTCATCCGCAGCTGCTTTAACCCGCGTCGGATTGTAGACTTCGCACAGCAGATACAAGTGCTGTCCCTGACGGAAAACGTGGCTGATATTCGGCACATACTGCTGGCCGCCGCGCACCAGCGGGCTCTGCGCCTTGGTGGCCACGCGCATTGACGCGAGCAGAACAGAGCTCATCTTCAGCGGCTCCTTCTTCATCTCCGGCAGCACAATATCTGTTTCAAACGAGCCCATGCGCCCGCTCTGATTTTCCCGTACCACAAACTTCAGGTGATACTTCCCTGGCGGAAGATTGAAGCTCGTCGAGTACTGGATATTCTTGCGCCGCACCTGCTGGTCGGCATCAATCGCCAGCTTCACCGTCTCGCGCACATGCCCGATGGGGTGCTTCGCCTCATCCGTGACCTCGCCGATAACATCCAGCGTTGCCTTGTCGCGATCGCCACCCTTTGAGAACGGTATCTGCGACCCCGGCACAATCAGCGAAACCGGCACATAGAACCGATTTTCATCGAGCCGGAAGTAGTACGCATCCATGTACACAGCCACGTCGGTCGCGGGCAAGTCGCTTGCCAACTCCTCCAGCAGTTCGCGCTCGCGATCGTCTTTGCCGCTGTGGACAAAATCCGCGCTCGCATAATAGCCCTGGCGAAATTCCAGCTTCAGTCCCGGCTTGTTCACGCGCACCAGCAGCCGCCTGTAGCGTCCATCCTGCGCCGTGTTCGTCGGATGATAGCCCACCACGTAATAGGCCGAGCTATCGTTCTGTACCTGCGCAAATGCCGGCGCAAAATCGTTCGAATCGAGGAACGCCTTGCCGCCCGTATCTGCGGACAATGTTGTCAGTGTCTCCTGCGAGGCAAAGTTCGCGTTGAAGTTGCTTTGAATGGCCGAGCCGTTGTACGCGCCGGTTCCGCGCAGGCTTCCCGTCGACGCATCGCCCAATGGAGAGATCGCCTGCAGGCCGCGCGTATCCACTGAATAAATGGCGAGATTCGCACGCACCGCGGCATTGATGGCCGAGCGGAGTGAGGCCTGATTCTCGATGCCGTCGCGCGTCAGTCCGCCGGAGAAATACAGCAGCGACTTTTTCTGATTTACGCGCTCCAGCGCCTTGGCGATGGTGCGCAGCGCGTACAGTTCGCGGTCCGTATTGATGTCGTTGTACTCGCTCTCGTCGGGCGTGTATCCGCTAGCGTCTTCGACCTGGTTGGAGTTTGCATTCGCGCCCTGCGCAAACGCACTGCCTTCCGTGCCGTTGTAGATGCCAACTTTTGCGGAAAGCAGTTCACGGTCGCTGGTGAAATCCTGATCGACTTTGAGCGACGTATCGAGCGAAACCAGCGAGACCAGATCGGCTGCCTGCATCTTGCTCTTCAGGAAGTCACGAGCCGCCGAGACGCTGCGATCCAGGTCGTCAGGCTGCATCGAAGTCAGGTCGAAAAAGAAGACGATCAGGCGGTGATTGCGCAGCTCCTCGGGCCGAACGCTGCCCACTGCGGAGTTGGCCAGAATCGTCGAAGCCAATCCGCTGATCGTCGCCTCATTGAGCGGCTGAGCCTTTTCCACGCTCTCAAAGTCGAAACTGGCAATGCGCTGTGGCTTGCCATCTTCGAGAATCGTAAAGTCGCTCTGCTGCAATCCCTGCACAATCGCGCCTGTCATGGCATCGCGCACCACAATGTTGGTCAGCACCAGATCCGATTCGGTCTTCAGCACATAGCCTGTGTCTCCGCCGCCGCCCACTTGCTGCCCAGCAGATTGTTGCGCCATTGCGGGCACAGCCAACAGCAGCACCACAGTGATGGCAACCATGCGCTCGAATTTGCTTGCAGCTTTTCGCATCCTCATCCTGAATTTTTGCCTAAAAACGGAACCGTGCCAGGAACGTGAACTGGCGCATCCCCGCCGCGGAGGTAACCTGGCCAAAGGTGGTCGAATCCACATTCGTATCCACGCCGGAGTATTGCACGGTGTTGAAGACGTTGCTTGCCGTGGCTCGCATCTCCAGGCTGCGCGTGTCGCCCAGTTGCGCAGTCTTTGAGATCGACATGTTGTTCTGGATTATCCCCGGCCCAGTGATGGAGTTGCGCGAGGCGTTCCCATAGGGGCCAACTGGTACGGTGAACGCAGCCTTGTTGAACCACTCACGCAGCGACTCGGCGCCCGCGGTGAGGGAGACGCCGGGCACGCGATCCGGGCGCAGCGAACCGGCTGTGCCGCGCGCTACATCGCTGGCCTGGGCTGCATATCGTGGCGTAAGTGGCGTGCCTGTGGCAAAGGTGAAGCTGCCGGAGACGGACCATCCCTCCAGTGCTTTCGCGGCCAAGCCGCCCTTGTTCAAGAAGAATCTGTCCGGGCCGAACGGTAACTCAAGCAGATAGTCGCCGGTGAGCTTGTGGCGTTGATCGAAGCTGGAGTTTCCTTCTTCGGCCGGGAGATCCTGCCAGTTCTGCGCCACGACGGTTGAAGTGCCTCCGATGGAGCCGGCATCGTCGATGGAGTGCGCGTACTGGTAGGTTGCGCCCATAGAAATTCCCTTTTGCAAGCGCTTGCGCAGGCGCACGGTGGCCGCGTTGAAGTTGGAGTAAGCCGACGACTGTTCGTAGTTGAAGAGCACATCGCCGGCGAGCCCATACGGATTGGTCTGCGTCGTCGGCCGCGGCGCGCTAGTGATGTCCAGGTGCGTTCCCTTCGATCCGTTGTAGCCAACGTTCAATAGAATTCCCGCGGGCAGCGTCCTCTGCACATCGATGTTCCACGCCTGGACATAGGGCAGCGTGTAGTGCGCCTGGAGGGCATAGCTTGCCGGCTGATTTGCCTCGCTCACCGGGAAGGCATTGGCCAGCGCAATGGGCGCGGTTGCCGTTGCTTCGTTCGTCTGCACATTGGCAATGGGAGCCTGGTGAGCCATGGCGCTGGCGAAAGTTGCGTACTGTCCGTTGTTGAAATTGAGGCCGTAACCGGCGCGAATCACGGTCGACTTCGGCAGCCGCAGCGCCACGCCGAAGCGCGGCGCAATGCCGGCATGAAATGGATAGACGAGGCTTGCGGGCAGGGTTCCGCAGTAGGTTCCCGAGCACCCGGGAAAGACGGTGGCCACCTGGGTGAATTCGTTGTTCGTTGCAAGAGCGGCGAGGTGGTTGTACTTCTCTGTGTACGGCGAAAAATATTCGTAACGCACGCCGTAGTTCAAGGTCAGATATGGAAGTGGGCGGTAGTCGTCCTGGGCAAAAGCATCCCACACATTCTCGCGCAGATAGCTCTTCGTCACCGACGCGTCGATGGACGACTCCTGGGGCAGGCCGGCGAGCAGATCGCCGATAGAAGTCCCCGTTTCGTTGCCGGTAAAGTACAGTGTGCCGGTTGCGTTGGAGCCGCCGAGCGTATCCTGATGCACGCGCCGGTAGTCCGCGCCAAAGCGGTAGTTGTGGTTGCCGTGACGCCAGCTCAACGCCTCAGTCACGGAGATTGTCTGGTTCACGCGGAAGCTCGGCTGCTGCTCGCTCAAGCCTGCGGAAAAGCCGGTCAGCACCACATCGGGAACGCCGAAGTTGAGCGCGTCGGTGTTCAGCGGACCATTGGGACCCTTGATGCCGATTTCGTCGGCAACGTTGGTGCTGGTGTTGGTGAAGAAGTTTGTTGTCTGGCTATTGCTTCGGTTCCAACTTGCCTGCAGGTTGTTGTTCAGCCGGCGATAGCCGAGCGAATAGCCGGTCTGCAGCGAGTAGCTGTCCGAGGCGGTTTTGCCGCCGAGTTCGGGAAAGATATTCAGGTTGTCGGAGGCCGAGTGGCTCCAATTCAAGTTCGCATTGATGCTCTGGCGCACGCCCTGCGATTGCTGGTTGCGGCGACCGCCGCCGCCACCACCGCCGCCACGCGACAGCACGGAGGCCGCGTTCGAGCCGAGTCCGCGCATATACCGCAAGCCCGCCTGCGTGGAGTTGGATTGCGCCGTGGAGGCGAAGTAGTAGTTGTATGCCTGGCTGGCTGAAGTCTGTGCAAGATTCGGCAGCGGGAAGTAGGCCAGCAGCTTGCAGCCCGGCGTGGTGCTGGTGGCCGTGCAACTGCTGCGGTCGGCCGCGTCCGGCACCAGCGCGTATTCGTCAAAGGGCGAGGAGTTCCGCTGGCCAGAGAGGGTTAGAAAGAGTGTATCCTTGCCGTTCGGCTTGGTGAGTCCGGGCAGGTACGGCTCGCCGATAAACGTGAGCCCAAAACGGTTTGACCCCGACTGGGGTTGAGTCTGCTTTGCTGATCCGGCTGCGCTGGGCAGGGTGAATGGCAGCGCGTCCAGCGCCGAGTTTCCGCCGGTCCAGAAGACGGCTCCATGGGGCTGGTCGGGGCGGAAGTTGCGCATGCCTCCCCGGCCGCCGCCGCCGGGGCCGCCGCCAAAGCCACCTCCGAAGCCACCGCCAAATCCGCCGCCGCCGAAGAAGCCGCCCCCGCTGCCCATCTGCGCGCGGAGGGTCTCCATGGCATCGCGCAGCCGGTCAGGGTCCAGGCCAGCCAACGGACTGACCGTGCCGGCCTGGCCACTGATGGCCACCGAGTCGGTGCTGAAGGTAGAACTGGATGCGGCACCCGGCGTCGTGACTCCGCTGGCAGTGGCGCCGCCCTCAGCCGCTTCCGTGCCGCTGCCTAGCGAGTTCAGCAACGCAAGACTCGCCGGGCCGCTGGCGGCCAGTTGGCGCACAGCCTGGGCGATCTGGCTGGCATCTGCGTTGCCTGCCTGCGCCTGCTGCGCGCGCTCCAGCTGGGCCACACGGGAGGCAAGCTGCAAATCGAAGTCCACCGCCCGCTCGTGGCTGGCCGCATTCAGGAGCACCTCATGGGTGCTTGCGGCAAAGGCGGTAAACTCGGTCCGCAGCACATAGCGGCCGTTGGACGGAATCCGCATGGACCAGGCGCCGGTAATGTCGCTGGTGGTGGCGTAGCGCTTGCCGGTCAGGGTGTTGGTGGCCGTCACGGTGACGCCCGGCAGCGGCACGGCTCCGTCCTTGATGACGCCATGCAGGGTGCCGCCGGTAATGGGCGCGACGGTGACAGGAAGCGGGGTCGAAGTCGCGGTCTGCTGTGCGCGTCCGAAATAGGCCGTCGCCAGGCCCATAGCTGCCCACACCGCAGCCCGTGCCACCGCGGCGGCATGTCCGCGACACCTTTGGAGCCCGTGCTTGTGATTGCCAGTGTGCATGGAGAGCGGTAGACCTGTTGTGACCCTGTGATTTTGAGACGCACAGCGCTGCGGGAAGGTTTACGGCGGGTGATGGAATCCGTCAAATCCCAGGACAAATTGGCGAAAAGTTTGCCGGTTCCGCGATGCCCTGGATCATTTGCCCTATAAGTAACCGGAGAGTACCCTTTTCGGAGGGAAAACTTCTTGCTAAGGCCACCTCTCCATGTTAACTATTGAGACAACACTTATACGAATCGTTTCCGCTGGGAGAGCCCACGCTGGAAGCAGAAGCCGCAGGATCGGACACGATGAAGATTGGGACCACGATACGGGGACACCGCCTGCAAAAGGGCTTGTCGCAGGGCGATATTGAAAAAAAGACAGGGTTACTTCGCTGCTACCTCTCGCGCGTAGAAAACGGCCACACTATACCCTCGCTTGACACTCTGTCCAAGATCGCCCAGGCGCTTGACATCCCCATCTCCCAGTTTTTTGCCGAGGACTCTCTGACGCAGGATGCCCACACCCAGAAGCTGTCGGACGAAGAGTTGCGCTTCCTGACCCAGATTCGGCGTTACTCCACCAATCTGAACGAGAGCGATCGCAAGCTGCTTCTGGCAATGGTGAAGAAGTTTGCCTCGTCGGCCACGCGCTAAGGTATTTTTAAAGGTCTATCCGTACGGACGAATCTGCACTCGGATCCAAGCACTCCACGGAATACGTGAAGATGCATTCGACTCGCCCTGGAGAGGGCATAGGCCTCTACCTGGCCGTGAATGCGTTGCTGAGATAAAACCCGAAGAGTACCAGAACACCTGTGAGCAAGCCCACCGCAACCCAGCGGCGGAGCAGGAACAACTCACGCGGCGATCCGCGCCGGGGTACCATCGGCAGGGCAAATACCATGCCTCCGAGGCAACCGCCCAGGTGCGCCCAATTGTCTATCTGGACGCTGGAGGTGAAGGTGTTGGCGCCAAAGCCAATGGCAAAATTGGCGACGGCGAAGTAAATGACGTAACGCCGCAGCCCGGCCAACTCCGCGGCGGGCACCGGCAACCGTGGCGACTTGAGCAACACAATCAGCAGCCCGGCCAGGCCAAAAACGGCGCCTGAAGCGCCCGCGCCAACGATGTAACCGTTGCCGCGAAACTCGTTCACACCGACCGAGAGCAGATTGCCGGCAGCGCCGGCGAGGATGTAGGCGGCAAAGACGCCGAAGGGGCCGATGAGCGGCTCGCCCAGCAGTCCCAGGTTCCACAGGCACCACATGTTGGTTACCAAGTGGATAATGCCCACATGGACAAACATGGCAGTGACAATCCGCCACCACTGCCCCTGCAGGACCATGTCGGGGTTGTTTGCGCCCCATTGCAGCAACTGGAGGCTGGTGGGGTTTGTCATGGAGACGTGGTTGAGCACCATGGCCACGAAGACCAGGCAGTTGATGCCCAGCAGAAGGTATGTGGCCGGGGCAAAAGCCCACGAGCGGGGCGCGGGCCGGGTCGCAGGCGGGGCTGTCCGCTCCCAGAGTTCCTGCTCGAAGCGGGGGTCGCGCTCCGCCGGAAGAATCTCGGGCGACTGTCCTCGAAAGTCAGATGGCGGGGGATAGCTTCCCATAACTCTACTCTAAGTCATCCATGGTATGGATAAGTGACGCGAAGCCACATAGCGTTTCATTGGGTGGGAAAGAACCCGTCATTGCGGCCGATTCTTACCCATCCTCATATCTTTGGTTCAGTTCGGGTAAACGGGCCTCAGGGCTTGATCTCAGGCAAGTGGCTGTCCTGTTTTGCCAGCCGAACCCGCGCGCCTTCCAGCTTCTTCTGCACCTTGGCTACCTCGGCCGGCTCCACATCGGCAGAGGCCGACTTGGCAAACTCTTTCAGAGACAGCTCCCACTGGGCAGCTGCCAGGCGAACGCGGTTGGTCTTCTCGTACAGGTCGCCCAGGTGGTCGTGCACCGTGGGGTCGGTCGACGTACGCTCCACAGCCTTGCGGAGGTTGTCCTCTGCCGGCTCATAATCGCCCATCTTGAAGTAGACCCAGCCCAGTGAATCGAGATATGCCCCGTTCATGGGCTCGAGTTCCACCGCCTTGCGAATCAGCTTCAGCGCATCGGCAAAGCGAGTGGTCTTGTCCACCAGCATGAAGCCGAGATTGTTCAGCGTCAGGGCATTGTTGGGGTCAATCTCGAGCACCTTGCGGAAGTACTGCTCGGCCTGGTCGTATTTCTTTTCCCGCTCGGCGAGCGAACCCTTTTGGAAAAGAAGGTTGAGCTTGTCTTCATCCTTGACGGCAAATGGCTCGGCCTTGGTCAGGGCGTCCTCGGCTTCCTTCCAGTGCTTCAAGCGGGACTGAATCTGGGAAATCTGCAGGTAGACTTCGCGGTCCCCCGCGCTGCCTTTCAGCATCCCGTTGGCCAGCGCCAGGCCCTCGTCAAGCTTGCCGGTATCGGCCAGTTGCCAAGCCAGCAGCAGCTTCAGGTCGCGGTTGTCCGGGTTGGCCGCCACGGCCTTGCGGCAAGTTGCCGTGGCCTCGTCAAACATTTTGGCATCGCGGTAGGTATCCACCTGTGCCTGATACCCATGCACGGCCTGCTCGCCGCCCAAGTCAATCATCTTCTGGTAGGAGGCAATCGCCTCGGTTGTCTTGTCCTCTTCGTGATAGACAGCGCCCAGCCGTTCCAGGAAGACGGCGCGATTGGCTTTTTCCTCACTGGTGTAGGCGCCGTTGGCGTGTTCGGTCAGGTCCACCATCTTTTTGTAGACATCCACGGCCTCGTCATACCGGCCCAGCACATCCAGCAGCAGACCCTCGTTGTATCCCGACTCCAGGTTCTCCGGATCCTTGGCACGAGCCTTGCGGATGGTCGCCAGCGCCTCCTCGTAGTTGCCCTGACGACGCTCGATCTCTGAAATCCGGCTCAGTGTCGCCGCATCTTCCGGATCCGCCGCGAGCAGCAACTTGAACTCGTTCAGAGCCGAATCCAACTGGCCGTCGGTCAGCAGCGCCTGGGCCAGCGCATGCACCGCGTCCAGGTTGTCGGGCTCGAGTTCGGCGGCCTTGCGATATGCCGCAATCGCCTTCTTCAAGTCCTTCATTTCCTCGTATGCCGCGCCCAGCGTGAACTCGATCTTGGTGGTGTGGTTGGCCTCCGGCACAGCCTCCAGCAGCTCAGTGGCGCGCTTCAAGTCCTTGTTTTCCGCGTACAGCTGTGCCAGGCTGAGGACCGCGTCTTCGCTGGCCGGCTCGAGTGCCTCGGCGGCCTTGAACTCCGCCTCGGCCGGGGCGGTCTCGTGCTTCACGCTCAGCAGTTTGCCCAGCAGAAGGTGGTTTTCCACGCTCTTGGGCTCAAGCGCCACAATACGTGTGTACTCCTGAATGGCCTGGTCGAGCATCTGCACGTTTGCGGTGGACGCTGCCCCGGGTCCAGCATCCTGGCTGAGCGCCCGCAGGTAAATCCGCCCCAGCAGCTTGTGCGCATCCAGGTTCTGGTCATTCTGCTTCAGCAGGCCGCGTACAGTGCTGATGGCCTCGGTGCGGTGCTGGGTCTTCAGGTACATCTCGGCCAGGCTAAGCGTCAGGCTGGCGGAGCCGGGGTCGGCATTGAGAGCCAGCTTGTACTCCTCAATGGCCCGGCTGGCCAAATCCAGACGTCCCTGCGTCGTGGCCAATTCGTCGTAATTGTCTGCCAGCATCGCGTGGTAATAGGCTGTGGCCCGGTCTGGCGCCTGGACTGGCGCCTGATCTGGCGCCGGCTTGGGGGCAGGCGGAACGGGCGCCACCACCACTTCCTTCGCGGGTGCGGGCGTGGTAGCCGGCGCCGGAGTCTGCCCCAGCGCACTGATTCCGGCCAGGCCAAACGCCACCATTGCCACTGTGGGAGAAACCATCTGTCGCAAAATGCCTGTATGCCTGCTCAACTCGGTCGCCAACTTCGCCTCTTCCTGCCTGTGTTCGCCGCATGAGCGCGGCTGTTGCCCGCATCCCATGTTTTCTTGGACGATTGTATCGCGCAAATGGTTCCTCTGGCAGATTCAGGCCGCGTCTGACGGCGGAATCCCGCGTGTCGTCAGGAGCAGCGTATACCCTGCTGCTGCCGGAGCGAGAGGGTCTGCCGCGTCAGCACCTCACCCTGGCGCTCCAGCCGGGCCAGCAGCCGGGCGCCCATGGCAACGCTGGCCTGGCCCTCTTCAGGCAGGGGCAGGTTCACCGGAACCAGCACCGCGCCAGCCGGCTGGGCCGGTTCGGCGCAACGCAAACGCTGCTCGAGGCCAGCCACTCGTGCGTCAATCTGTTGCAGCTGGCGCAGCACCGAGTCGGATGCCTTCCACATCTCCGCGCCCTCCAAGGTCGTGAGCGTGGTAATGCTCTGGGCAAAGCGGCGCATATAGGTGGTTACTGCGAGGGCTGCTTCGCCGCCAGATCCCTTGCGATTCCACCGCTCATCCATCAGGCGGTCCAGCGACTCTTCGGTCGCGTTATGCGCCAGGCCCGTGGCCCGGCGCGCCTGGGCCAGTTGCCGCGAGGCCGGGTGGCCCGTCTCCCAGCTCTCCATCAGCGCGCCCAGGTACCGCCGGTTCGCTTCCAGACTGGCCAGCAGATAGCCACCGGCCCGCTCCCGCTCAAAGCTGGGGAAGAGCAGACGCATGGCCGCCAGGGCAAAGACCGCGCCCAGCACCGTGTCTCCCACGCGGATCACAGCCAACTGCCAGTCTCCCGGATAGGGCAGGTAGGCCAGCACAAAGGTGGGGGTGAGGAAAAACGCAAAGACCGCGTAGTTGATCGGCAGAAAGACCAGGCACAGCACCGCCAGAGGAAACAGCGCGATGGCCGTGGCCAGCGGCGAGTGGATCGCAATCGCCAGCAGGGCGGCAAAGACTCCGCCCGCTACTGTCCCCACCGTTCTCTCCAGCCCGCGCCGGAAGGTTCCGGAAACATACGGTTGGAGGACAATCAGCGAGGTCATCAACATCCAGTAGCCGTGGTCGAGCTTGAGGGTTTGAACGATGATCTCATCGAGCGAACAGACCAGCGCAACTCGCACCGCATGGCGCAACATCAGAGAATCGGGGCGCAGATGGGAGCGCAGGTTGGCCAGGCGCAGGCCCTCGCGCAGCCGGGCCAGCCGCTTGCGCACGTGAGCTCCACGCGCGCCCAGCGGCAGGCTTTTGGCCTCGCCCAGGCGCAGCGCAGCGGCGGCCTCCACACTGGTTTCAGCCATCAGGAGCCCCTCGGTCACCTGGGCCAGCAGAAACTCGTCGGTGGCGCTGCCCCGTAAACCGGCCGGCAGCTCGGTCAGCGCGGCGCGGCGAGCCAGTGCCTCGGTCCGTGTGGTGGTAACCCGCTTCAGCAGCAGATCGGCCACCCACTCTTCCGCCGCGAGCAGCTCTTTGAGCCCCTGCAGAATCTTTTCCGAGTGCTTCCCGGTCTGCCCCGGCAACCATGCGCCGGTCGCTTCCAGGTGTTCGGCCAGGGCCACCGAGCGCGCCAGCAGCATATCGGCAGACTCCAGCAGCACTACCATGTAGCTGCTTTGCGCGGTCTCCGCCAGGGTCTCGGCACGCACCGCTGCCACCGCTTCCCAAGCGGTTTCCACTGCCTTGCGGAGCCTCCGCTGATGGTGGTTGGCCAGCCGGTGCCACAGGGCCGGCCGTACCTGGTCGCGCGCGTACAGCTGCGTGATACCAGCCAGAAAGCTGGCCAACGTGGTGTAGCACTCGCTGACCGCCGTGCGCGCCGGGCGGTAGGGGTCAAAGGGCCACAGTACGAGGGAAATCAGAATCGCCCACAAGCCGCCGGCAAGCAGCAGCAACCCGCGCACAGCGGCCGCGCGCAGATTTGGCTCCGGAGCGCCCAGCCCGCAAATGTAGATGACCTGGACCAGGATTCCGCTGGCGGCAAACGAGCTTCCCAGCACGCCCAGATAGCTCCAGAGAAAGCAGAAAACCAGCGTCACCGGCAGGGCCAGACGCAGGTCGCCGCCCACCACCGAGCCGAGCGAGAGGCCCACGGCGCCGCCCAGCGAGAGTAGCCCAAGGCGCGTCAGCCGTGTGCGGTAGGGGCCGCCTGCGTCTGAAATGACGGCCTCAAAGCCCCCAAGCGCGGCCCAGCCCAGGGGCGCGTAGCCGGTCACATCGGCCAGCAGCAGTGGCACGCACAGGGCTGCGCCCGCGCGCAGGCCGCGTGCCCAGTCCATGCGCCGGGCCAGGGCCATGGCTTCCGCCCAAAGCCCCTCGGCCCGCGCACGCATTGGATTTCCGCTTCGATTCATCGGCAACGAGCTGTCTTTGAAACGATCAGTGTTTGAAATGACGGATCCCGGTAAAGACCATGGCCACGCCCAGGCGGTCCGCCGCCGCGATCACTTCCGCGTCGCGCACTGAGCCTCCTGGCTGAATGACCGCAGTTGCGCCCTCGTTCACTACCGTCTCCAGGCCATCCGGGAAGGGAAAGAACGCGTCGGAGGCGGCCACGCAGCCGGTCAGCGGCAGGGCCGCCTTCATGGCTCCAAAGCGCGCCGCATCCACACGGCTCATCTGCCCGGCGCCCACGCCGATCGTCTGCCCGTTGCGCGCGTAGACAATCGCGTTCGACTTCACGTGCTTGCAGATCCGCCAGGCAAAAAGCAGGCTGGCCAGTTCCTCGGGGCTGGGAAGGCGGGCTGTGACCATTTTCAGGTCGGCCAGCTTTACCTGGCCTGTATCCGCGTCCTGCAGCAGCATTCCGCCGGAAACCTGCTTGGCCACGGGCCGGGCGGGCGCGGATTTCACCTCAACCAGGCGCAGATTTTTCTTGGCCGCAAAAATCTCACGCGCTTCCGCGGTAAAGCTGGGCGCGGCAATCGCCTCCACAAACAGCTTGGCAACCTGCGCGGCGGCCGCGGCATCCACCTCGCGGTTGATGCCGATTACGGCGCCAAAGGCTGAAACAGGATCAGCTGCCAGCGCCTTTTCATAGGCTTCGAGCACCGACGCGCCAGTCGCCGCTCCGCAGGGGTTGGTGTGCTTGATGATGGCCACGGCAGGCTCGTCAAACTCCTCGGCCAGCGCCCAGCAGGCGTCCAGATCCACCAGGTTGTTGTAGCTCAACTCCTTGCCCTGCAGCTGGTTGGCTCCGGCCACGCCCAGGCCGGTTCCGTCCGCGTAGAGCGCCGCCCGTTGGTGCGGATTCTCTCCGTAGCGCAGGTGCGTTGCCAGTGGCAGGTTGATGCGCAAGGACGGTGGCAGGTTCTCCGTGAGGAAGATCGCCGGTGACTCCGGCTCGGGAGCCGTGGGCAGCTGGTCCAGTGCATTGGCAATCGCGGAGTCATAGGCCGCCGTGGTGGAAAAGGCCTGCTTGGCCAGCCTCCAGCGTGTCGCACGGCACAGTCCGCCGCCAAACGACTCCAGCTCCGCGGCCAGTCCCGGATACTCCTCGGGGTTGGTCACAATCGCCACATCTTCAAAATTCTTGGCTGCGGAGCGCACCATCGACGGGCCGCCAATGTCAATGTTCTCAATCAAATGGCCAAAGGCAACGCCGGGCTGCGCCGCCGTCTTCTCAAACGCGTACAGGTTTACCACCACCATGTCGATGGGCAGGATTCCGTGCTCGGCCACTGCCGCCTCATGCTCCGCCTTGCCGCGAATGTACAGCAGGCCCCCATGGACCCGCGGATGCAGCGTTTTGACCCGGCCGTCGAGCATTTCCGGGAAGCCGGTCAACTGGCTGATGTCCATGACTTGAAGGCCGGCCTCGCGCAGGGTCCGCGCCGTGCCGCCGGTTGAGATCAGCTCCACCTCCAGCGCAGCCAGCACGCGGGCAAAGGCCACCAGGCCGGTCTTGTCGGTCACGCTCAGCAGTGCTCGGCGGATCTTCTTCGATGTTTCTCGCACGGTTCCTTCGTTTTCCAAGGCTCTTGTCCAATGTCAGTGAGGGTGCCCACGCCGGTTCAGCGGGGTTGAGACACGTCAAACGTGCCTACTGATTAGGGTACACGCAACCCGCCACGCCGCTGTGTGGATTGCGAGACAGTCCCAAAAAGCAGACAGGGGCCTGCGCATGGCGCCGGCCCCAGCCTTGTCGTCCGTGGCTCCTGGCAGCTACTGCTGGTGAGCGGCAGCCGACTTTGCGTACATGTCCACATTTACCTTGTCGACCAGAGCCGAGCCAGTGTCGATAAAGGTCGGATACTCGGCAAACGGATCCACGCTCGAGTCCTTGGGGAAGGTCGCCGGCTTGTTGTGGAAGACCTCGTCCAGCTGCTTCAGCCCGACGAACCCCATCGTGTATGGCTTCTGCGAAATCGTGGCCTCAATCGTGCCATCCTTGATTTCGCTCAGCGTATCCTGCTCCACGTCCATGGCGATGACCACGCGGTCTGTTGCCTTCTGGCGACGCACCGCATCGGCTACCGTCTTGCCCGCCGAAGCTTCCAGACAAACAAACGCCGAGACCTTGGTCGCGCCCGTCTGGGCCAAATACTGCATGGCGTTGTCAAAGGCGTTGCGCGCATCGCCTTTGATATTCACCACGTCGAGTACGTGGATGTCCGGATGGGTGGCAAAGACATCCTTGTAGCCTGCCAGACGCTCATCCAGGTTGGGCTGGCCTGGCATGGAGAAGAACACGACATTTCCGCGCCCTCCCAGTTTCTCAACTACGCGTTGCCCGCCGAGTCGGCCCGCAGCCACGTTGTTGGTCCCGATAAAGAAGAGCCGATGGCTGCTGGGTGCATCGGAGTCCATGGTGATGACCGGAATCCCGGCATCCATGGCGGCATCAATGCCCGGCTTCAACAGGGCTTCGTCCGCTACGGAAATCAGAATCCCGCTGGGTTTGGCAGCCACCGCGCGATTCAGTTCGTTCAATTCTTCCTGGGGGTCGTAGTTATTGGGGCCGGCAACACGCGCCGTAACTTTGTAACGCGCCGCGGCCTGGTTGAACCCAGCCTCCGCAGTCTTCCAATACGGCAACGAAAGATTGGCTGCAACAAGGTAATAGGTCTCTGAAGCTGAGTGCCGCTGGCAACTCATCATCATCAGCAAAGCGGGCGATAGAGCAACAACCAACAGCTTCCGCATGGATCGCATGGCAATTTCCTCCGACAAAAGATGGCGAACTAAGTAAGATACTTGGCTGGTAACCAGCACCGGAAACACAAAAACGTAACACGGAACCCGTGCCAGCTCTCTTTCAAAGAACCGATGAGTCTACTCCCGAACTCGGGCAAAGTCTACTCACGAAATGGCCTTTTTTACTGCCCTTCCACGCTGCTTTTCACGGGACTGCGCCACTTCTGGCGCCAATGCGATTTACTCTGGAGGTGCGCAGAAATACGGGGGAACGATGACGACTCCGCAAGACCCGGCATTTGCTTTCGCTCTGCCGCCGGGCATAGCCGTTCGCGAGGAGGCCGGCGATCCGCTGACCGCACGGCTCTTTGCCGAACCGCCCCACCCCTATCGCACGCCGTTTTCGCGCGACTGCGGGCGCATTCTGCACGCCCGCGCCTTTCGCCGCCTCGCAGGCAAGACTCAGGTCTTCACTCGCCGGCCGGCGGAGAGCGATCACGTCCGCAGCCGCCTGACCCACACGCTTGAGGTCGCCCAGATCGCCCGCACGGCCGCTGCCGTGCTCGGACTCAACGCGACACTTGCCGAAACCCTGGCGCTGGTCCACGACATCGGCCATCCACCTTTTGGCCACGCCGGCGAACAGGCTCTCAACGCAGCCCTTCGGGAGCACGGTCTGGGCTTCGACCACAACCTGCACGCCCTGCGCATCGTCACCAGCTTTGAAGAGCGCTACGCCAGCTTCCGCGGACTGAACCTGACACTTGGGGTCCGCGAAGGCATCGTCAAGCACTCGCGCGACTACGAGGCAGCCAGCCATCCCGAACTCGGCTCATACTTCCTGAGCCAGTTTCCGCCCCTTGAGGCGCAGCTGATCGACCTGGCAGACGAAATCGCCTACACCACCGCGGACATGGAGGATGGGCTAGAATCCGGCATTCTCGTACTGGACGAGTTGCGCGCCGAGGTGCCCCTGTTTGGCGACTTTTACTCAATCGCCGCAAGCGAGTACGCCGCTGCCGAGCCCCGGTTGCTGGCCAATGAAGCCCTCAAGCGCATGCTCAACTCGATGGTCACGGACCTGATGCGCACCCTCGCCGCGGAGACGCGCGCCCTGGGGGCCACCACGCTGGCAGATGTGCGCAACGCACCCAGTCGCGTGGCCCGGCTGAGCCCGTCGATGGAGGCGCGCCGCAAGGTGGCCAAAGCCTATCTTTATCGCAGTTTGTATGAGTCCCCGACCATGGTGGCCGAGCACACCCATGCCAGGGAGGTCATCGAGAGGCTCTTCTCCGCCTGGGTCGCCGACCCCGCGCTGCTACCCGAGGACCATCAGCTGCGCGCCCAGCAAGAGGGCGCACCAAGAGCCGTGGCCGACTACCTGGCCGGCATGACCGATGGGTACATTGAGCAGGCCTGGCGCCGGCACCTGGGGCTTGTGGGGGCTTAGTTGACGTTTCGGTTACTGTACCTGGCCCTGCGGACGCAGGCGGCGCAAGTCCAGCGCGCAATCCACTGCGTTCAGCGCCGCCAGGCGCAGATTATCGCTGGCCATCCACAGCCAGAATCGGCTTGTCTCCCCGCTTGAACGTGCCACCGGCGGCTCCGGCTTGAGCCAGACCAGCACATCGTTCTGCCCGATTGCGGCAATATTCGAGGGCGAGTCCGTCTCTTCCAGCACGAGGTCCAGGTGCTCGCCGCCGAGGGCATCCTCCAGAATCGGCAAAGGCAGCGGCCGGTCGAGCTCAACGCAAACGGAAAACGTGAGTCCATGAAAGACTGGCGCCTGAATCAGTTGCAGGCGCACCTCCGGAAGCTGATTGCCCGCCAGAGCCGCATAGTGCCGCCGCAGCCGCGCCTCGCAACTGGCCAGCGAAACCGGCGCGTTCTCTCCCAGGTTGGCCAGGTTGTTGAAGGAGGCCTGCGTATCAAAAACCGTCTGCGGCATGGTCTGGAAGCTCAGCAGACTCACCGTCTGCTGGTGGAGCTCATCCAGCCCATCTTTGCCAAACTCCGAGGCAGGCTGCATCGCCGTGGCCGCCACAAAGCGCACCTCCGCCACTTCCGTCAGCCTGCTCAGCACGAGGGCCAGCGTCAGCGCCCCGGCACAGGCTGGAACCACGGCCTGCGTCAGCAGATCCGGCGAAGCATCCGAGGCCGGAATCCATGGACTGCGTACCAGCACTCCAGGCTCTTCGTCCAGGGCGCCAGTCAGGTCCAGCACTGTAGAGCCGGCTGCCAGCGCGTTCTTCCAATAGCGCTCCGTCAGCTGCCTGTTGCCCGTGAAAAAGGTAAAGTCAACTCCATCGAACGAGCCATCGCCAATGGCCTGAATCACGGTGACTTCGTCGCCAATCTGGTCCAGCTGTCCTTCCACCTCGGTCTCGTCGAGCAGCACAAAGTTTGAGCCTGCCAGGGCAGACTCGCTGAGTGCGTCCTTGAGTTCCCGGCCCAGAAGGCTCGAAGCCCCGGCAAGGGCGATCTTATAGGTCATGTGTACCTGCATCCTTGGTCGCTACATCGGATTCATTGCCTGCCGCGTCCGCGGCATTGGCTGCAAAACGGGCGCGCGACTCGGCATCCCGGCGGAACAGCCGCCGCCGCCGATGCCACGAGTACGCGGCACGCGCCCATATCCCGGAGAACATGTACACCAGGCCAATCAGGAACCAGGTTCCCCATGAGAAGCGCAGCAGCACAAAGAGGAAAATGGCGAGTAATGCCAACAACTGGAAAGGCTGGGTCCTACCCAGGTTTATCTCCTTGCCGCTCCAGAAGCGCCACTTGCTTACCATCAGGAAGGCCAGCGTGGCCACCAATACAATCCAAACAATTCCGAGCCACCAGTACTGGTTGGGAATTCCGTAGAACAGGTGCACCGTCGACGCCACCAGGCCTGCGGCCGCCGGAATAGGCATGCCGACAAAATACTTGCTGCCCTTCCGTCCCGGATTCTCCGGCTCCGGATCTTTGCTGATGTTGAAGCGCGCCAGCCGGGATACCCCGCACAGGAGGTACAGGAAGCATACGAAGGTGCCAATCTGCAAAATTGGCCGGGAAATGTTCCTCGCGACGCTGTCGGCAAGGAAGTGAAATCCCCATATCCAGGCCAGCAGCGCCGGTGCCACGCCAAAGGTGATGGCATCGGCGAGGGAATCCAGCTCGCGTCCAAAATCGGAGACGGTGTTGGTCATCCGCGCAATGCGGCCGTCCAGGGCATCAAAGGGGATGGCAAAACAGATCGCAATCGCCGCCCGGTCCAGATGCATCGTCGGGTCGGCGTTGGGTGTTAGCCCAGCCGTCACTGCATCGAATGTCTGTGTAATGGCGTAAAAGCCGAGCCCGATGCCCGCAGAAGTAAACAGTGACGGCAACAGGAACATCCCCCGCCGCCGCCGGGCCGCGCGAACACGAGCCTGCGCCGGGTCGGCCGGCTTACCCCACTGCCGGTTGGGACTCACGGGCGAACCCCTTCCACGGCCGGCATCGCTGCCAGCACACTCGACCCGCCCTGCACCTTCACTCCGGGCTTCACGAGAATATCCGCCTCAGCCGGCAAAATCACGTCCACGCGCGAGCCAAACTTGATCAGACCCATCCGCTGCCCTCGCGCCACGGTCTCCCCTTCGGCCAGGTTGCACACAATCCGCCGCGCAATGAGGCCGGCAATCTGTTTGAAGGTGACCTCAATGCCCTCGCCAGAGATCGTAATCGCGCACTGCTCGTTCTGCTCGGCGCTGGCCGGGTTCATCGCGTTCAAAAACAGTCCCTTGTGGTAACGCACCGCAGTGACAGTGCCAGCAATCGGCGTGCGGTTCACGTGCACGTTGAAGACACTCAGAAACACGCTGATCCGCTGCCGTGGACCCGCCGGCGTCTCAATCCGCACCGTTTCCGTCACCACCCCGTCGCCGGGAGAGACGACAAGCCCCGGCGTAGCCGGAATGGTTCGTTCCGGGTCGCGGAAAAACCACAAAAAGAATGCCGCCAGCAAAATTGGAACCAGTGCCCACGGCCACGCCGTGAGCCACACAAGGGCCGCTGCCGCCAGCAACAGTCCCGCACCGTAGAAATAGCCGTCTTTTACCATGATTCCAGACGATTATACGGCGCACAGGGAGGTATGGCTGCCTGCGGGCTCGCCAGACCACCAACTTCTGCGCGCACACGAACATTCACGAGCAACTGGCATCGCCCCTCGCATCGGCACACACCCCCCCAGCCTGCCCCAGGGAACCCTCCCTTGCGGCATCGCTGCAAGTCCAATATGCCCCAGCCTGTGGCTCGATCCCGTTTACGCCACGGCTGCCGTGCGATGCTCCAACGCCGAGATCAGATCCTTTGCATGGAGCTTCAGCTTCTTGAGACGCACTTCTTCCATCTGCTCCTCAGCAGACAGATAAGGTTTGGCTAGCAACTCTTCCAGGCGCAGAGAATAGCGGTGATGTTCAGTAGCCAGCCGCTCAAGCTCTGCGCGCATGTTTTGTTCGAGAAGTTCGTCCATTGTGCACCTCGTGTGTTACGAAACATTCATATATACGCCCGAGCATACAGCCGTCGCAAGAGACCTGCATCACATCTCTTGCCGTTGTGTGGAAAAAAGGGAGGAAATCTTCCTGGGAACCCTTCGCTCACGGCAGCATGCATGGCAGCCCGTGCCGCAATGGGTCATTTGACACAGGCTCCGCCCCGGCGTAAGAATCCTCCTTCGCACCCAAAGGAATAGAGGTTCTCCTATGAAACCGTCTGATCTCGCTGGTTCCGCCGCAGCAATTGTCGTTCTGCTGGCTCCCTGCGCCATTGCCCAGGTTCCAGCCCCTGCCACGGTGACGCAGCCACCCGCCTTCATCATGCCGCCACCTACCCCCAACGACGCGCTCAAGTCGCCCGAGGTCAAGCCTGACGGCACAGTAGTCTTCCGCATCTACGCCCCGCTGGCCAGGGAAGTTCGTCTGCAGGAAGAAGGCAAGTTGGCTACGCCGGGCCTGACCATGAAGCAATCCCAAATGGGCGGAGCCGGCTACCCGCTCGAACGCGCCGACAACGGCGTCTGGTCCATCACCTTCGGCCCCATCCAGCCTGGCGTCTACCGCTATTCCTTCCTGGTGGATGGCGTAAAGATGCCCGACCCTAGAAACCCGCTCACCAGCGAGTCGCTGAACTCTGTCGCCAGCATTTACGAGGTTCCCGGCTCGGCTTTCCAGGAATACCACAGCGGCACGCCGCACGGCGCCATCGCCAGCGTCTGGTACGACTCCCCGGCAACCGGCAGCCTGCGCCGCATGCACGTCTACAGCCCGCCCGGCTATGAGACCAGCACGGCAAAATACCCTGTGCTTTACCTGCTCCACGGTGGAGGAGACACGGACGACTCGTGGAGCACCGTCGGCCGCGCCGGAGCCATCCTCGACAATCTCATCGCCGCTCATCAGGCCCAGCCGATGATCATTGTGATGCCGGCCGGCCACGTCTCGCGCGATTTCGCGCTGCGCACTGGCGCCGGCACCATGGGCCACGACGCCTTCAACCAGGAGCTGACTGGAACCATCCTGCCTTACATCGACAGCCACTATCGGACACTGACGGACCGCGACCACCGCGCCCTGGCCGGGCTCTCCATGGGCGGCCTGCAAACCCTCGATATTTCGCTGACCAACTCCGCGCAATTTGCCTGGATTGGCGTTTTCAGCTCGGGCTGGTTCCCGGAGCTGCGTGACCAGGAAGAGAAGACCGATCTGGCCCAGTACAAGGCCTCGGGCATGCCCTTCAAGCTCTACTGGGTTGGCGCGGGCAGGCTCGACATTGCCCATGACAACAGCCAGGTGACGGTCGATCTGCTGCGCAAGTACGGCATTACGCCCGTCACCCACGACAGCGCAGGCTTCCACGCGTGGAACAACTGGCGCGACTACCTATACCTCTTCGCACCCCAGCTGTTCCGGTAAGTTATAGGGCCAGCCGCATCACCAGCGCGTCCTCCACCGGGTCGCGGTAGTAATTCCGCCGCCGACCCGCCGTGGCAAACCCCGCCCGCGCGTACAGACCCTGCGCGGCGGCATTGGAGGCGCGAACCTCCAGCACCAGCTCCTCAATCGGCTCTGCCTGCAACCTCGCAACGAGATCCGCAAGCAGCTGTGAACCCACTCCGCGCCGCTGCCAATCCGGCGCAACCCCGATCGACTCCAGCTCAACCGTTGGCCCCACCACGCTGGCCAAGGCAAACCCCACTCGCGCACCGGCCACCTCGGCCAGCAGAGCAGTGCGCCGAACGCCGTCCGTTTCGTCAGGGGCGGCCAGCGCCCGCAGCCAGGTTTCCTCGCTCCAGTGCGGAGCCTCTGCAAGTTGCGCTGAAACTGCCATGACCCACGCCAGGTCATCCTCCCGCATCGGGCGAACGGCAATCGGCGCTGTACCTGCGTTTGCCACCACTCAGCCTTTCGCCGCGGCCAGGGCCGCCTGCGTCTTGGCGTCGGCGCCGCGAAGGTAGTACCCGTCCAGCGCGGCCACGTCGGCAAACTCCCCTGCAAGGTACCGCGGCAGGGCAAACCGCAACGCGTCATATGCCGTTGGCGCAGCCGTCCGCACCAATTCCGCGTCGGTCGCCACCGTGTCCAGCAGGTGCGCCACCCCCTCTTCGCAGAAAGCCACCGCGCCCGGCACCCGCAGCGACTGGAACTCGCCGGCCGTCACCAGCACTTCCTCAGCCGCGCCAGCCCCGTACATCCCCAGGAAGACCTGCCCCCGGTGCGCATCCAGCGCGGCGCAAGGCGTACCCGCCAGAGTGGCCAGCAGAGCCAGCCGCGACACCGTCACCAGCCCCGCTCCCGTGGCTTCGGCCAGCGCCTTGGCCGTGCTCAGCCCAATGCGGATGCCGGTAAAGGTTCCTGGACCATCCACCGCCACAAGGCCGCCCAAATCAGCCGGCGCCAGCCCGTGCCCGGCCAGCAGCTCTGCAATCACCACTACAATCCGCGCGGCAAACTCGCCCCCGGCCAACTCCCTCTGTCCCAGCAGCGTGGCCTCCCCGCCCGTCACCCGGGCGAGCGCCACAGTCCCCGTCTGCCCACACGTATCGACCGCCAGCACTACCGAACTTTCACTCATCCCCGCGCCTCTTCCACCAGCTCCATCAGCACGCCGTTCGCGCTCGATGGATGGATAAACACATACCTGTGACCGCCCGCGCCCGTCTGGATCTCATCCGTCACCAGGCGCACGCCATGGCTCGTCAACTGAGCCATCACATCGGCCAAATCCTTCACCCGCAAGGCAATATGATGCAGGCCCGGGCCGCGCTTGGCCAGGAAACGTCCCACCGCCGAGTCCGCCTCGGTGGGCTCCAGCAGCTCAATCCGGCTTGTGCGTGGCCCAAGGCCCAGTCCCAGCATTGCCACGCGTACCTGCTCCTGGGCAATGGTCTCCGTCCCCAGCAACGGCACGCCAAGCGCCCCGTAGAGCGCCAGCGCCGCTTCAATCGACTCTACGGCAATGCCCAGATGGTCCAGAACAGGTGTCTGCTGCAAAGGCAAACCCGACAGAAGCCCCGGCATGGTCCGGCGTGGGGCATTCTCAAGTGCCTCCGCCAGCGCCGCCACACCCTCGCCGGTCGTCGCTACCGTGCGCAGCACCGGCCGGGTATCCGTAGCGGAACCCAGCCCCAGCATCGCCTGCATCTCCTGCTCCAGCCGGTCGATCCCCTCGCGGTCTGCCTTGTTCAGCACGTACACGTCGGCAATCTCCAGCACTCCGGCCTTCAGCGCCTGCACTCCGTCGCCCATGCCTGGGACCAGGACCACGGCCACCACATCGGCCAGTCGCACCACTTCAATTTCGCCCTGCCCAACGCCGGTGGTCTCGATCAGCAGCACGTCCCGCCCGCTGGCCTCAATCACCGTCAGCACGTCGCGCGTGGCCGCAGCCAATCCGCCCAGGTGCCCGCGCGTGGCCATCGACCGCATATAGACCGCATCGGTCTCCGCCAGCCGAATCCGGTCGCCCAGAATCGCACCGCCCGTAAACGCGCTCGACGGATCCACCGCCACAATGCCCACCCGCTGGCCACGCCCAGCAAACTCTCGGCTCAGCGCATTCATTAGGGTGCTTTTGCCTGCTCCCGGCGGCCCGGTAATCCCAATGCGCAGCGCCCGCTCGCCATCGGCGACGGCGGCCTGGCACAGTGCCAGCAGTTCCCCGGCCTCGGCAGCGCGGTCTTCCACCAGGCTCGCCGCCCGGGCCAGCGCCCGCGCATCCCCGCTCCGCAGCCCGGCAAACAGCCGCTCCGCCGCGCTTCCGCCTTCGCACTTGCCCTCGCGGCTCATCCCCAAAAGCATACCCGACCACGCCCCTGGCGCATAAAGCAAAGGGGGAAGCGGGCATCCACCCGCTTCCCCGTCACACGGCTTAGCCAGACTCTACTGCTTCGCGAGCCAGGCCTTCAGATTCCCCTGCTGCGCTTCCCGCAGGTCGATGCAGTCGCGGATCTGGTTGCTGGCGCGCGTCAACGCATGTTCCGACGCAGCCACCTTGTGCGTGGCAAAGAAGCTCTGCACGTCGGCCAGCTTGTCGGCACTGCAGAAGCTGGCGGTCGAGCCAACCAGTCCGCTGCCCGACGATGTCGTCAACTGCGCCGCGACTTTGTCCCAGTTCTGCTGGATATACTGCCAGGCGGACTCCCGCGTCTGGCGATTCCGCAACTGGACCGCAAACAGCGCGAAGGCGTCCTGATTGCGCACCTGACCCGAGACGGCAAAGTCCAGGGCCCGCTTCGCCAGCACCGGGTCCCGGAACATCGCCAGCGCGTACAGGGCATTCTCGCGCAGCTGCGGATCGGCGGCAGAAGTGCTCAGTTTCTGAAGCTGGTCAAACAGTGCGGTATCCCCATGCGCCGCGGCAATAAACAGCGCCTCCTGCGCCAGGGTGTTTTCCACGCTTGTCTGGTCGGCCAGCCAGCGCGTGGTCAGCGCCCGTGCCTGGGCAATGGCGTCGGCATCTTCCGCTCCTGCCACAATGCCCAGCAACAGCGCCCGCATCTCCTTTTTCGCCGGGGTGTCGCTTGCCGCCGGTTCACCCAACTGCTGGTATTCCGAGCCGAACTGCTCGCGCACCCACTTGTCCAGCGCCGCATGTTCCTCCTCGGTCGAGGCAATGCGGCTGTTCACCGCGCCCAGGTTGCTCACAGCCGACTCCAGCACCGCCGGGCTCTGGTCCTTGCTCACCGTCCGCACCAAGTCCAGGTAGTCGCCCACCGTAGCCTTGCCGGCCCGCGACAGCGCCCACTCATCGCCAATCAGGCTGATGCGCTCTTCCGGCGTCAAATCCGTCTCCGCATGGAGCAGCAGGCCCTGGTACGCCTCCGCCGGATAGCTCACCCGGTAGTACGACGCACCCCCCGCATTGGCGAACAGGAACGGCGCTGCCGGTACCGTCAGCGTCTGGCTGGCCGCGGACAGCACATCGCACTTTGCCCCGCCCTCCGCTTTGAAGCATACGGGCAGCGTCCAAGTCTGCGGCTTGTCCGCCTTGATCTTGCCATTGAGGAAGAAGCGCTCCTGGGTCACCGCGACCTTGCCATCGGCAACCGCGCCAAAGCTCAGCATCGGTACACCTGGCTGTGCGACCAGAGACTCCATGATCTTGTCCACCGGCTTGTGGCTCACTCGCGTCTGCGCGTCCCAGAAGTCTTCTGCCGTAGCATTTCCATACATGTGCGCCGACAGATACGCATGAACGCCCTGGCGGAAGGTTTCGTCGCCCACATAATGCTCCACCATAGCCAGCACCGCGCCTGCCTTGCCGTAGCTGATGCCGTCAAACATCTGGTTGATCTCGTCTGGCGTATCCGCCTTGGCGCGAATCGTCCGCGTTACCCTCTGCGCATCGTAGTTCAGCGTGTTCTGCGTCTCGGCGACCTGGTCTTCGGGGATATTCCATTCCGGCTTCCAAGCCTCCACCGGCTTGTGCTCCATCCATGTGGCAAAGCCCTCATTCAGCCAGATGTTGTCCCACCACTGCATTGTCACCATGTCGCCAAACCACTGGTGCGCCATCTCATGCGCCACCACCGCGGCCACTTCCTTCTCCTGGTCCACCGACGCATGGCTGTCGTCCAGCAGCAGGTCGGTTTCGCGATAGGTAATCGCGCCAAAGTTCTCCATCGCGCCGGCTTCAAAGTCCGGCAGCGCAATCATGTCCAGCTTCGGCATCGGATATTTGATGCGAAAATAGGTGTCGTAGTAGTGCAGCACGAACTCCGCCGCGCTGAGCGCGAACTTGCCATATTTGGCTTGGCCCGGCGTCGCGCACGCGCGGATCGGCACACCATCGCTTTCCCCGGAAATGCACTCGAAATCCCCCACCAGGAAGGCCACCAGATAGGTCGACATCTTCGGCGTCACGGCAAAGGTGATCGCGTGCTTGTCGCCCGCAGCCGGCTCGTCCTTCACAATGTTGGTGTTTGAAATCGCCGTGTCGCCCTTGTCCACCACCAGAGTGACCGCGTAGGTCGCCTTGAATGCCGGCTCGTCAAAGCTGGGGAAGGCACGCCGCGCGTCGGTCGACTCAAACTGCGTCACCGCGTAGTTCCTCTTCGCCGTCTTTGACAGGTAAAAGCCGCGCAGCTTGTCGTTCAAAATGCCCGTGTACCGAATCTTCAGTGCCAGCTTGCCGGCCGGCAGCGTTTGCCCAAAGTGGAAGGTTACCTGCTCTTTCGCCGGGTCTTCGGTCACCGTCGCCGTCAGCGTCTTGTCCGCAACCATCGTTGTCACCGCATCAAACTTGATCTCGAGCGCGTTCAGCGTAATCGAGTTCATCGCCTGGGATGTCATCACGTCGATCGTCTCATCGCCGCGGAAGGTCGCCGCTTTAAGGTCCGGCGTCAACCGCAGCGCGTAGTGCTCCGGCAACACTGTCTGCGGGAGCCTCTGCGCATCGGCGCTCGCGCCACACAGCAATACACTCACCACGCCGAGCATCCCGGCGCACACCATTCCACAGGAAATCTTTAACATAGCCATCCTTCTTAGACGTAAACTCGTAACCAGATGAAGCCTGCCCAGGCGCAACTCCGCCCCAGCCTTTCCATCCATCCTTACACGTCACCTACGTCCTTCGCACGCGCCCGGTTCCACGCCATCCAAGCTTTCCTTCGCCAGCCTGCATTCATTTTCTGCTAGGCTGGGTTTTCTCTTCTCTTCTTTTTCAGGAGGCCCTGCTATGACTCCGATACCCACCCTGCTGACCCAGCTCAGTGAAGAAGAACAGCTCCTCCAGGCCACTGTCCGCCGCTTCGCTGCCGAGGTCGTCGCTCCCCACGTCCGCTCCATGGACGAAGACCAGCAGTTCTTCCCCGGCCTCATCGGGAAGCTTGCCGAACTCGGCTTGCTCGGCATCGAAATCCCCGAAAAGTACAACGGCGCCGCCGGCAGCTTTTTTGACTGCATCCTCGCCGTCGAGGCCCTGGCGGCCGTTGACCCCTCCGTCGCCCTCATCGTCGATATCCAGAATACCCTCTCCGTCAACGCCATTTTGCGCTGGGGAACGGCCGATCAGCAGCAAACCTGGCTCCCCAAACTCGCCTCTGGCATGCTCTGCAGCTACGCCCTTAGTGAGGCAGGCTCAGGCTCCGATGCCTTTGCTCTCGAAACCCGCGCCAACCGCACCCCCACCGGCTATCGACTGAACGGACGCAAGCTCTGGATATCCAACGCCCGGGAAGCCGGCCTCTTCCTGGTCTTTGCCAACCTCAATCCCCAGGCCGGCTACCGTGGCATCACCGCTTTCGTGGTCGATCGCAGCACCCCCGGGCTCACCGTCGGCCGCCACGAGGACAAGCTCGGCATACGCGCCTCCAGCACCTGCGAGGTCCTCCTCGAAGACTGCGAAATCCCGGCCGCCAACCTCCTCGGCGAAGAGGGCAAGGGCTACCGCATCGCCATTGAGGTGCTCAACGAAGGCCGCATCGGCATCGGTGCGCAACTGCTCGGCCTGGCCCAGGGCGCGTGGAACCACGCCGCCCGCTACGCCCAGCAGCGCAAACAGTTCGGCAGGCCCATCGTCCAGTTCCAAGCCGTCCAGTTCACCCTGTCGGAAATGGCGACGGAAATCGAGGCCGCGCGTCTCATGGTCTACAACGCCGCGCGCCGCAAGGACGCCGGCGTACCCTTCGTCACCGAGGCGGCAATGACCAAGTACTTCGTCTCCCAGGTCGCCGAGCGCGTCGCCAGCCAGTGTGTGGAAATCTTCGGCGGCAACGGATTCGTCCGCGACTACCCCGCCGAAAAGTACTTCCGCGACTCCAAAATCGGCAAAATCTATGAGGGCACATCGAACATGCAACTGGCCACCATCGCCAAGCTGCTGCTCACCGACCCTGTCGTCGTCTAGCGATTCCCGCCGGCCACCGCGGCGACCCGCGCAATGTGCTCCGGCCGCGTCCGGCAGCATCCGCCTACAATCTGCGCCCCGGCGGCAAACCACACCTGCGCGAGCGAGCCGTAGGCCGCCGCATTGTTGGCCGCGCCACCCCCCGTCCCGCTCGTCCAGCAGCGACGTACCGCATCCCAGCCCTCGCCCAGGTTCGGATACACCATCACCCGCGCTACCCCGGCAGCCTTCAACTCGCCAATGGCCTGCTCCACATACTCCGGCGCAGTGCAGTTCACCCCCACCGCAACTGTCTGGGGCCACCCAGCCACCAGCGCCGCACACTCTCGCAGCAACTCGCCGTGGGCCACGTGCAACCCGTCCCGGCACACAAAACTCACCCAGATGCGCAACTCCGGAAAGCCCCGAATAGCCTCGCCAATGGCCCGCGCCTCTTCCAGCGAAGGCACCGTCTCAAACGCCACCATGTCGGCCGCGGTTCCGGCCATCACTGCTACCCGCTCCCGATGGAACTCCACCAGATCGGCAAAGGGAATCTCGTAATTCCCGTGATATTCCGCTCCGTTATGCAGCACCGCCCCAAACGGTCCCAGCGACGCAGCCACCACAACCCGCCGGCTCGGAAACTCGTCCCGCACCCCGCAGGCAACATCCACCGCCCGCCGCAGAGCCTGGTCAGCCTCGACAGCCGGCCGCCCCAGCTCCGCGTAGCCCCGCCGAGAAATCTGGTAGCTCGCAGCGGCAATGCACTCCGCGCCCGCCTCCACGTACGACCGGTGCACCCCGGCCACCACCTCCGGCTGCTGCTCCAGCACCTCGGCCGACCACAGCGGCCCGCTCACATCCGCGCCGCGATACTCCAGTTCCGAGCCAAGCCCGCCGTCCAAGACATGAACCCCGTCCAGCACATGAATCCCGCCCAGCACGTGTTCGCCTGCCAACTCCGCCATACGCGCAACCCTCCGCACAAACCCAAAACCTTCAGCCCATGATACTTTCTCCCTACGACGCAGCCCCGTCAAAACAGGCACCCGTCCACCGCCCTGAGCGGACCTACCCGCCAAGACAACCGCCCCATCGTTTCTGGTATAGTTAAAAACGGTGCGCCGCTTGCTTCAAAACACCAGGCAGAAGCAGAACGCGCAGCCTTTACCACACGGTTCGGGGAGTGGCTCAGCCTGGTAGAGCACCTGCTTCGGGAGCAGGGGGTCGGAGGTTCGAATCCTCTCTCCCCGACCAATTTTCACTTTGAGCCCTTCTGACTATCAAGTCGAAGGGCTTTCTATATGCAGGGAAAACACTCAGGGCATCGTTTGAGCAGTTCGAAAGTACATTTTTGAGCAAATCGGCTTGTTCTGCTGGTTTTCCCGTAACTTACTGATAATAAGAAAGTTTATCGAATTCTAGAATTCTGCGCACCTCCTGGATTAGGCTGGCGGTTTGCTCCTTTACCGGGCTTGCCAATTGCGCCTTGATCCGGATTTCCTCCGCCTATCATTTGGCCATCTTCCGCGGCAAGAACTTCGTTGAAATCACTCCTTCCAACTTGCCCGAGTTCGCCTGGTCGGTATGGGATTCGAGTGCCTTCAGGTCCCGTTCCAGACGTACACGTTCGACGTTTGCACTCTTGTTCTGCAGCGCCGCATCCTGTTCCACCGCCGCGCTACACTCACATTCAATCTAGGGCCCGTTCACACTCCCTGGATGGATGGCGTTGCGAGCGAGAATCGGGCCAAGCAATTCTGGGCACGCAAGGCCGAGTCCGAGAGCTGTGGCGACCCCACCGCCGAGGGCGAGAACGCGGTATGGCCCGATTTGCGCCGCAACCCGCAGGGACGGGGCCAGTTTTCCCCATGTCTGCGTCGCTCCTTGAACTGAGGAAAACTCCGCTCCCGTCGCCACCACTCAGGTAGTGTGAACAGGCCCTAGTACAAAAGATCGGGCCGACCACGGCCGGTGAGCGGGTTTGTCTGGTGCGTTTGTCGTTCTCCGACTTTTCGCTTAGAAGGATGCCGAACGACAGATTGCCTAGCCAGCGCCCCTCACACAACTGATCCAAATAGCCATCCGATGCCAGCGGTCATGGCCATGGCCAATCCACCCCAGAACGTCACACGCATGGCGCCGGTCACCACTCCTGCCCCGCCCGCGAATGCTGCCAATCCGCCCAGCAGTGCAAGCAGCGCCAATGAAGAGACAGAGACAAGGGGGATCAATCCCCCGACCGGTGCGATTGCTGTGACCAGCAGGGGCATCGATGCGCCGAGTGCGAAGCTTCCGGCCGATGACAACGCTGCTTGAATGGGGCGCGGACGAAGCGTCTTCGATATGCCGAGTTCATCGCTGGCATGGGCACCCAACGCATCGTGAGCCATCAGTTGCTGAGCAACCTGCTTGGCGAGAGCAGGGTCGAGCCCGCGAGCGATGTAAATCTCCGCAAGCTCCTTGTGTTCGCCTATATTGTCTTCTTTTAGCTCCGCGCGCTCAAGGTCCAAATCAGCTCGCTCTGTGTCTGCCTGCGAATGAACAGAGACATATTCACCGGCAGCCATCGACATTGATCCTGCTACTAGACCAGCCATTCCCGCAATCAACAGATTGCGGTGTGACGCATGCGCGGTTGCAACACCCAGCACGAGACTAGATGTTGAGAGTATGCCGTCGTTCGCGCCCAGGACCGCTGCGCGCAGCCAGCCAACGCGATCGGTGTGATGATGTTCCTTGTTGCCTACAGGCATTGGGAATCTCTTTCGATCGAGGAGACGCTCGAATCCGGAGAATAATACTGATCTATCTCGGCCTTCGAATTCCAGCCAGCCGGCTAAGACCAGGCCAAGGGGGCAAGTTCAAATCCATTTCTTTGAAAGCAACAAGACGTTGATCCCATATTTTTTGCTCTCGCTCTTCCTCACAATAACATGCCCCCTTCTGCCAGCACCTGTGGCCCAGGGCTACGAAGCAAGCAGACTCCTGAGCGAGATCGCCGCCTGAGCGGACGTCATCACTTACTGAACGTGAGCTCAGACTCATGCTTTTCGACGGGATTGGACTCGCAACAATGTAGGCCTGGAGGCTGTAGCTGCCGCAAACTTCAGTACTACTCATGTGTACCGAAGCAGAATTAAGCAGCAGCTCAACACCTTGATCGCCACCGCAAAGACTCTGGCGGAGCATGAGCGCATCGCTAACGTCTATGAGGAAAGAGCTCTGGAATATCTCGCACAGGCGCAGGAGCACGAATCGATGAATGCTGCGTACAAGGAGAATTCGAGCCAGTCCACCGACAAGAATCGGACGAGGAGCAGAGGTGATTGCCAGCACAGGGTTCAGATGTTCAGGGACATGTGCGTGAAGAGCCACGAACCTGGTCAACTGCATAAGCAAATGGCCTGAGATGCGGAACAGAAGTTAAACAACATTGGCAGACTTTACCTGGTTCGTTCCTCTGCAGGCCCCGGAGCGAATTACTTCCCGGGGCCTGGAACTGATTGTTGTTCGCTAGCTGCAAGTGCAGAAGGAGACAGATTCAAGTGTGCACACAGTTCAACAATCGCACTATGCCTAGGACTGAGGAGCGCGATCCCGTATGCGGGATGAAGATCGATCCTTCAAAAGCGGCGGCCAGCGCTGAACACGAGGGTGTCACTTTCTACTTCTGTAGCCAGGACTGTGCCGCCAAGTTTCGCGCCTCGCCGGAGAAATATACGGAGGCTAAGCCGGTAGCAGTTCCCTCGGACCGGGCGGCGAAGATCGAGCCAGCGGCGTCATACACCTGCCCGATGCATCCGGAGATCGTGCGCGATGCACCGGGATCGTGCCCGATTTGTGGCATGGCGCTCGAACCGCGGGAGGTCACCGCCGAAGAGTTGAATCCAGAGCTCGCCAATATGACCAGGCGGCTGTGGATCAGTGTCGTGCTCGCTGCGCCGATGCTAGCGTTCATGATCTCGTCATTTCTCCCTTCCATGCCCATGCAACACATGCTTGCGGCAAGAGTATGGACCTGGATTGAGTTCGCGCTGGCAACGCCGGTGGTTCTGTGGTGCGGGCTGCCGTTCTTCGTCAAGGGCTGGCAATCCCTGGTGCATCGCAGCCTGAATATGTTTACGCTGATCGCCCTTGGTACGGGCACGGCCTATGTTTACAGCGCTTTCGCTACCGTCGTTCCGCAAATGTTTCCGGCGCTGCATCGCGGAGGCGGAGGGCAGATAGATGTGTATTTCGAGCCTGCGGCAGTCATCGTCGCCCTAGTACTTCTAGGGCAGGTGCTGGAGCTGCGCGCCCGCAGCCAGACCAGCGGCGCGATTCGCGCGTTGCTGGGCCTGGCACCGAAGACGGCGAAGCGGCTCGATGATGAGGGCGGCGAAGCCGACGTGCCTCTCGATCAGGTGCAAGTTGGGGACCGGCTCCGCGTTCGTCCTGGAGAAAAGGTTCCCGTCGATGGGGTCGTTCTTGAAGGCCACAGTTCTGTGGATGAATCGATGATCAGCGGCGAGCCCATCCCCGTCGAGAAAGCCAAGGACGCAAAAGTGACGGCCGGGACGGTGAACGGAACCGGCGGATTCGTGATGCGTGCGGAACGTATTGGTGCTGACACACTGCTGGCGCAAATTGTAAAGATGGTGAGCGAGGCGCAGCGGTCGCGTGCGCCAATTCAGCGGCTGGCGGATCAAGTCGCCGCGTACTTCGTCCCTGCTGTAATTGGCTCAGCCATTGTCACCTTCATCGTCTGGTATTTTGTTGGGCCGGATCCGCGCTTTGCACATGGACTGGTGAATGCCGTAGCGGTGTTGATCGTTGCCTGTCCATGCGCACTCGGGCTCGCTACTCCCATGGCCATCATGGTGGGCACTGGCCGTGGGGCTCGCGCAGGTATTCTCATTCGCAATGCGGAGGCACTGGAGACATTTGGCAAGGTGGACACGCTCATCATCGACAAGACGGGCACCCTGACCGAAGGCAAGCCGACGCTGAGCGCGGTTCTTCCGCAGCCTGGCATCCACGAAGACGACCTGCTACAACTCGTTGCCAGCCTTGAGCGCTCCAGCGAACATCCTCTGGCGGCAGCGATTGTGAAAGGCGCTGAAGCAAAGAAGCTGTCACTTGTAGGTGTTGTCGAATTCAATTCAAGGACCGGCAAAGGCGTCAAGGGAACCGTCTCAGGCAAGCAAATCGCGGTTGGCAACGCGGAGCTTTTCCGCGACCTGTCCGTCGACCCTGCACCGTTGCTCGAGCGCGCTGAAGTGCTGCGTAAAGAGGGTCAGACAGTGATGCTGGTCGCTGTGGATGGTAAAGCGGCCGGCATCGTGGGAGTTTCCGATCCAATCAAGGAATCTACGCCGGATGCGATTCGCGAGCTCAAGGCAGCAGGTCTGAAGATCATCATGGTCACGGGCGACAATGCGACCACGGCCAAGGCTGTTGCGGGGAAACTCGGCATCGAGTTTGAAGCGGATGTACTGCCGCAAAAGAAGGCGGAGGTAGTAAAAGAATTTCAACAGAAGGGCTCGATCGTTGCAATGGCTGGCGACGGAGTGAACGACGCGCCCGCGCTGGCGCAGGCCGATGTCGGGATTGCCATGGGAACCGGTACCGATGTGGCGATGGAAGCAGGTGGCATCACACTGCTGAGAGGCGATCTTCGCGGAATTCTACGCGCTCGCCACCTCAGCAAATCAACCATGCGCAACATCCGCGAGAACCTGTTTTTCGCCTTCGTGTACAACGCTGTTGGGATACCGCTTGCCGCGGGCGCGCTCTTCCCTGCATTCGGCTTGCTTCTCAACCCGATGATCGCTGCTGCCGCCATGAGCTTCAGTTCTGTCTCAGTGATCGGCAATGCCCTGAGACTGCGGACGGCGAAACTATGAATCGCTGTTGGCAGGCTCTGTTCGTCCCATGAGATAGGCCAAGGTGCGATTGTCGCCTCGAGCAAAAGCGACCAGACCTCCAGATATCAGAAGTGAGAAGTTTCAAAATGAGATCGCTTGTGAGCGAAACGAAGTTTTCAAGACAAGCTGAATGCGCGGTTTAGAACTACCAGTCAATCGTTGAGGGCAAGCGGTCCATATTCACGAACGAAGGAGATTCGTATGAGCAGTACCACCGCTGTTAAAGATCCTGTTTGCGGCATGGAGATAGACGCCGCTACCGCTGCCGGGCACACCGGGCACGCGGGACAGACATATTCCTTTTGCAGTTCAGGATGTAAAGAGAAGTTCGATAAGGATCCAGCGCAATATCTGGACAAAAAGGCGGGGAAGCCGAAGAGTGGTTGCTGCTGCGGCTAGATCCCAAGGTTAGTGAAAGGTCTTGTAGCTTCACGGATGGGCTCGATCGAATTGTCCCAACGGCACAGAAGGGGATCCTATGATGAACGGCAATTACGGATGGATGGGTGGCGGGACGTGGATCTGGGCGGTGACCGCCATTATGGTGGTGGCCCTACTTTTCTTTATCGTTGGCAAACTGTCCAAGAAGTAGTTGCATGTCGAATGCCCTCATGCGAATCGAGGAAAGAATTGTGATTCCTTGATGGCTACATGTTGCGTAGTGAAGTGGATGTGTTCTGATTCCCGGAGCGGTTCTTCGATAAGGACGGTGCAGGGACCTATGGAACCCCTGCACAGGCATCTGATTTCGCAACATCAAACCATTGCGGCGAATTCTTTGTGGTTTTCGGGCGGGATTTGTTCAAGACAGCCTTTTTGCGAGTCGCTTTGTTGTGTCTGGAGGCCGTTT